>Ga0116226_10000098_pt1 | contig 63132 bp, 62 predicted proteins | sample S1TSphfallax_FD_89692 | JGI IMG/M metagenome (GOLD analysis project Ga0116226, IMG submission 89692) | Host-associated microbial communities from peat moss isolated from Minnesota, USA - S1T2_Fa - Sphagnum fallax MG | ecosystem: Host-associated > Plants > Peat moss > Unclassified | place: USA... | reverse complement strand
TGTGGCTTCTGTTCGCCCCGGTCAAACGGGCGCGCATCGACCTGATTGTCGAAAAGGCCACCGAATTGGGCGTGACCCGGCTCTACCCGGTGATGACCGCCCATACGGTCATGAGCCGGGTCGGCGAGGATCGCCTCAAACTGATCGCTATGGAAGCGTCCGAACAATGCGAGAGACTGGCGGTGCCCGAATTGGCGCCGATCCAGCCCCTGTCTGCGCTGCTGGCCGCATGGCCAGATGGTCGCCGCCTGTTCCTGATGGATGAAACCGGCGCGGGCCGCCCAATAGCCGACGTCCTGGCCGAGGTGCCGACCGGTGACATTCCCGCTCCGGCAGCAGTGCTGGTCGGTCCGGAAGGCGGCTTTGCAAAATCTGAACTTGACGCTTTCGATCGTCTCGCGTTTGTTACGCGGGTCGGACTGGGGCGCCGCATCCTGCGCGCCGACACCGCCGTCATCGCCGCGTTGTCCTGCTATCAGGCGATCTGCGGCGACTGGCGCTGTTCTCCCCGGTAATCTGGTTCAACTCACCCGCTTCAACCAACCCTCAGGAGCGCAAGCCCCCATGTCCGCTCCGGCCAAACCCAACAGCGAACCGATCACCTCCAAGGCCCAGCTTGTCGAGTATATCGCCCAAGGCTGCAAACCCGCCGAACGCTGGATGATCGGTACCGAGCATGAGAAGTTCGTGTTCAACAATCATGATTTCAGCCCGGTGGCTTATGAGGGAGAGCGCGGCATCCGGGCGCTGTTGCAGGGGCTTCAGCAATTTGGCTGGGAGCCGGTGGAAGAGGGAGGCAACCTGATCGCCCTCCTGCAGAAGGGCGCCAGCATCACGCTGGAACCGGGCGGGCAGTTCGAACTATCGGGCGCCCAACTGCCGAGCGTGCATCACACCTGCCGCGAGACGAATGAGCATCTCAGTCAGGTCAAGGAAATCGGCGACCAGCTCGGGATCGGTTTCATCGGCCTTGGCTTCAATCCCAAATGGAAGCGCGACGACATCCCCTGGATGCCAAAAGGCCGCTACGCCATCATGCGCCGCTATATGCCGCTTAAAGGCTCGCTGGGCCTCGACATGATGCTGCGGACCTGCACGGTGCAGGTCAACCTCGACTTTGCCTCCGAAGCCGATATGGTGCGAAAATACCGCGTGGCCCTGGCGCTGCAGCCGGTCGCTACCGCGCTCTGGGCCAATTCGCCCTTCGTCGAGGGCAAGCCGACAGGGTTCAAATCCTATCGCAGCCATATCTGGACCGACACCGATCCGGATCGCACCGGCCTGCCGCCCTATGTTTTCGAGGACGGCATGAGCTTCGAGCGCCATGTCGATTATGTGCTCGATGTACCGATGTATTTCGTCTATCGCGACGGCCGCTATATCGATGTGGCGGGGTCGAGTTTCAAGGATTTCATGGAAGGCAAGCTCAACGCTCTGCCCGGCGAATTGCCGACCATGGGCGATTGGATCGATCATCTGACCACTGTATTTCCGGAAGTACGCCTCAAACGCTATCTGGAAATGCGCGGCTCGGATGGCGGACCGTGGCGGCGCCTCTGTGCGTTGCCGGCCTACTGGGTCGGCCTGCTTTATGACACGGTGGCGCTGGACGCCGCCTGGGATCTGGTCAAGGATTGGAGCCTGGCGGAACTGGTCGAGACCCGCGCCCTGGTTCCAAAAATGGGCTTGCAGACCCCGTTCCGCGGCGGCTCTCTGCGAGAGATCGCCATCGAAAGCTTGCAGATCGCCCGCGATGGTTTGGCCCGCCGCAATTGCCTGGACGCCTTCAACCGCGACGAAACCTTCTTTCTTGAGACGCTCGAGAGATCGGCACAGTCAGGCCTGACTCCCGCCGATGAGATGGTCGCCGAGTTCGAGGGACGCTGGCAGGGTGATATCGATGAGGTCTATCGGGACTATTGCTATTAGCAACGCGCTAATTCAATGAGTTAGAGGGTAACGTCTCACATAGCACGGACCCGCCGAAGAAAAGCGTCAACCTGGCCATCCAGCTCGCCGACCTTCTGCGATACGGATTGTGCCAGAGCTAATAAATCGGCAGCCGACTGACCGGTAACGCCCGCCGCCTGCTCCACCCCGGTAATATTCGCGGACACCTCTTTGGTTGCGGCATCCTGCTGCTCGGCGGCACTTGATACGGCGACGCTGATCTCGCTGATCCGCTCGATCACGGCGCCGATTTGGCGGATCGCCGCGGCAGTTGCGTTGCTGTAGGTCTGGACGCCCCTGATCTGCCGCTCGATTTCCTCAGTCGCTTTGGTGGTCTGATTGGCGAGAATCTTGACCTCGGCGGCGACCACGGCAAAGCCCTTGCCGGCGTCACCGGCGCGCGCCGCCTCGATGCTCGCATTCAGTGCCAAAAGATTGGTTTGACTGGCAATATCTGCGATCAGCTGCAACACGGAGCCGATTTTTTCCGCTGCGGCGACAAGATCCCCGACCATCTGCTCTGATTTGCGCGCCTCGGCTACGGCGCCCCGCGTAACACCGGTCGCGAGGGACATTTGGCGAGAGATCTCGCTGACCGACGCGCCCAATTGTTCCGCCGCGGCCGAGACGATTGCCGACTGTTTTGCGGTTTGTTCAGCCGACACGGCCACGGATTGGGTCGTTGTCTGCATGGCGAGGGAGGAGTTCGCCAGCTGGTCGACCGCAGTCTTGACACCCGTCTCGAACGCCAGGGCCAAGCCAGCGTTCTCGGCTTTCCGACCGGTCAAATTGGTGGCGAATTTGACAATCTTATAGGGTTTTCCATCGACATCGAGAATCGGATTATAAGTCGCTTCAAGCCAAACCTCGACCCCGCCTTTGCCGACCCGCCTATACTGCGCCGAGTGAAATTCGCCGGTCCGCAATTTGGCCCAGAATTGGCGATACGCGTCGCTCTCCCGCTCCGCCGGCTCGACGAACATGCTATGGTGCCGGCCCGTGATCTCGTCCAGCCGATACCCCATGGTGGTGAGGAAGTTATCATTGGCCGTGATGATCGTGCCGTCTAACGAGAATTCGATCATCGCCTGTGACCGGCTCATCGCCGCGATCTTCCCCATCAGGTCAGCCATTTCGACCTTTCTTGCCGAGATATCCGTGGCCATTTTGATAACGCGGATCGGCTTGTTTCCCCACCCCATGACCGGATTATAAGACGCCTCGAGCCAAATTTCCTTTTTGTTCTTGCCGTATCTCTTGAATTGCGCCGCAAATGATTGCCCGAGCGACAGTTTTTCCCAGAATTCTTGATAGTCCGGACTGTCGCGATAGGCGGGATCCACAAACATACTGTGATGTTTTCCTTTGACTTCATCAATAGTATAACCAAAGGTTTGCAGAAATTTTTTATTGGCGCGAACAATTGTACCATCAATATCGAATTCAATTATTGCCGATGAGCTGCTGATAGCTTTCAATCGCGCAGCCGCGCCGCTGCTAAAAATCTTAAAAAGCATTGTCATATCCCGTCATTTGGCCACACGGAGACAAATTTCAGGAAATAGTGCCAGAACAGAGGCAACCAAATCAATTACAGTATGAAATAGTCCCAAATCGAGATTTTACACATTCTCGGATAGATCATAAAGTCTCTTAGAGCACGATGACATTAGATTGACGCGAATTCGCGTCAATCTAATGTCTGAATCGCCCTCTAAACCAGTGAGGTCAGCCGCCAGTGCCACCCACCGTGAGCCCGTCGATCCGCAAGGTCGGCTGGCCGACGCCGACCGGGACGCTCTGCCCGTCTTTGCCGCAGGTACCGACGCCATCGTCGAGTTCGAGGTCATTGCCGATCATGCTGACGCGGGTCAATACGTCCGGGCCATTGCCGATCAGGGTGGCTCCCTTCACGGCGGGACCGATCTTGCCATCTTCGATCAGGTAGGCTTCGGTCGCCGAGAAAACAAATTTTCCGCTGGTGATGTCGACCTGCCCGCCGCCGAAATTGACGGCATAGAGTCCGTTTTTGACCGAGGCGATGATTTCCTCGGCCGGCTTGTCGCCCGCCAGCATGAAGGTGTTGGTCATGCGCGGCATGGGCTGGCTGCCATAGGATTGTCGCCGCCCATTTCCGGTCGGACGGGTTCCCATCAGACGGGCATTGAGACGGTCGAAGATATAGCCCTTCAAAATACCATCCTCGATCAGCACGGTGCGCGATGACGCGGTCCCCTCATCATCGATCGAGATGGAGCCGCGGCGGTCCGGCATGGTTCCGTCATCGACTACCGTCACACCGGGCGACGCGACCCGCTCGCCGATCCGGCCGCTGAAAGCCGAGGTCCCCTTGCGGTTGAAATCCCCCTCCAACCCATGGCCGATCGCTTCATGGAGCAACACGCCGGGCCAGCCTGGGCCGAGCACCACGGTCATATCGCCGGCGGGCGCGGCTACCGAGTCCAGATTGACCAGGGCCTGTCGCAGCGCCTCATCGACCGCACCCTGCCAGGCGGTGTCGCCGATCAGCCCGTCATAGGTCACCCGTCCGCCCATGCCATAGCTTCCGGTCTCGCGCCGCTCGCCGCGTGCCACTATCATCGAAACATTGATCCGCACCATCGGGCGAATGTCCGACGCGAAATGTCCATCGGCCCGCATGATCCGCACTGCCTGCCAGGAACCGAGCAGCGAGGCCATCACCTGCACCACCGAGGGATCCTTGGCGCGGGCGTACGCGTCAATCTTCTCAAGCAGCGCGACCTTGGTCTCGAAAGGGATCAGCGACAGGGGGTTGGCGTCGGTATAAAGCGCGCGATTGGTGCCGGTCGGCGCCACATCAAGAATGCCGCCGCTTCCCTGGCGCACCGCCTTGACCGTCTCGCTGGCGCGCAACAGGGCGGCTTGGCTGAGTTCCGACGCGTGGGCGTAGCCGGTCGCCTCGCCGGAGACGGCGCGCAGACCGAAGCCCTGCACCGTGTCGAAGGTCGCGCTTTTGATCCGGCCGTCATCGAGACTGATGCTCTCGGATTGGCGATATTCGAGGAAGAGTTCACCGTCATCGGCACCCTGCAGGGCGTCGCCGACCAGGCGGGTGACCGTGGCATTATCGAGGCCGGCACGGTCAAAAAACAGCTGTTCGGTGGTCGCGTCATGGGACATCGGCTGATCCTTTGTGAGATGCTTCAGGCGTGGCCGGCGGTGGCCGACAATTTATTGAAATCGACGCCGATTTTACTGATCGCGCGTTCCCATTTACGGTCGATGTTATGATCGAACAGCAGTTCGGAGTCCGATTGCACCGACAACCAGGCATTCTCGCGGATTTCGCCATCCAATTGACCCGCCGCCCATCCCGCATAGCCCAGCGCCAACATATAGTGCTCCGGCCCGCGCCCATCGGCGAGCGCCTTCAACACATCGATGGTGGCGGTCAGTCCAACCTCGTCATTGACCATCAGGGTGGTCTCCTGAAGATAGTCGGTTGAATGCAGCACGAAACCCCGGCCCGCTTCGACCGGGCCGCCGAAATGAATGCGCACATTGGCGCAAGGCACGCGGGCCTGGATCGAGAGTTGCTCCAGCAATTCGCTAAAGCTGAGGGAATTGAACAGGCGATTGACGATCAGACCCATGGCGCCCTCCGACGTATGGGCGCAGAGATAGACCACCGAACGGGCAAAGCGCGTGTCGCGCATCTGCGGCATGGCGATCAACATTTGGCCGGCGAAATAGCCAGAAGGGTTGATGAGCGATGACATATCTATCAGATATGCTGCTCCGCGGCGGAACGCAAGGTTGACTGAGACCGGGAAGCCTGCCAGAGCTTGCCGGGATTTCGCTGTGAGAGCCGGTCCAATGATCAGAAGTTTGCGCTTTTTTGTCTTAAATGTGCTGGTTCTCTGTGCTTTGCCTGCGGCCGCCGAGCCTGGCGCCTCCGATTGGGCGGTGACGGAGCAGGGGAAGGTCAGGCTGATCTCGGCGGTAACCGCCACCGGCGACGCGAACAGTGTGCAAATGGGGCTTGAATTCGTCCTGCAGCCCGATTGGAAGATCTATTGGCGTTCGCCCGGCGACGCGGGCTATCCGCCGTCGATCGACTGGAAGGGGTCGGACAATCTCGCTGATTCCGTCATGTCCTGGCCGGCACCGCACCGCTTCAGCATCTCCGGTCTTGAGACCATGGGCTACAAGGAAAAGGTGGTCCTGCCGCTGCTGATCCGGCTCGGCGAACCCGGCCAGCCCGTCACCTTGCACGCTGCCGTCGACTATCTGACCTGCGCCGTTGTCTGCGTGCCGCAACATGCCGATCTGTCCCTGACTTTGCCGAAGGGGCCGGCTCTGGCCAGTCCGCACGCTTTCGAGATCGGACGTTTCCTGGCCAATGTGCCCGGCAACGGGGCGAGGCAGGGATTGTCGTTACTCTCGGCCCAGGCCAATGAGGCGGGTGATCTGGTGGTCAGCGTCAGCGCAAATCCGCCGCTGCAGAAGCCCGATCTGTTTCTCGAACGCGTTGATCTGATGCAATTTTCGCGGCCGTCGGTCCGCCTTGAGCAGGGCGGCAAGAAGGTCGTTTTTACCGCCAAGCCGATCGCCAATACCGGCGAGGCAGGTTTGACCGAAAAGCCGGTCGTCGTGACGATCGTTGATGGCGAGCGCGGCATGGAAGCCGTGACCGACGTCGCGCCGCCCTCGCCGGGGGTCAAGCTGCCCCGTTTGCTGGCCATGATGGGCGTGGCGCTGCTGGGCGGTCTGATCCTCAACCTGATGCCTTGCGTGCTGCCGGTGCTCTCCCTCAAGATCCTCGCCCTGATCGGCCATGGCGGCGGCGACAAACGCGAAATCCGCGCGAGCTTCCTTGCCACCGCCGCCGGCATTCTGGTTTCCTTTCTTTTGCTTGCCGGGGCCACCTGCGTCGTCAAACTGGCGGGCGCGGCGGTGGGTTGGGGAATCCAATTCCAGCAGCCGCTGTTCCTCTGCGTGATGATCGCCTTGGTAACTCTGTTCGCCGCCAATCTCTTCGGGTGGTTCGAAATTCCGATGCCGGAATTTGTCGGTACTCTGGGCGGCAAGGGTCCGACCCATGGCATCGTCGGTCATTTTGCTACCGGCGCCTTCGCCACGCTGCTGGCGACTCCTTGCTCGGCGCCTTTCCTTGGCACGGCGGTCGGTTTCGCCTTGGCGCATGGGATTATCGAAATCTTCGCCATCTTCAGCCTGCTCGGCCTTGGCATGGCGCTGCCCTATCTGGTGGTGGCGGCCTGGCCCCGGCTGGCGCAACGCCTTCCCCGGCCAGGCCGTTGGATGGTCAGAGCGCGCGGCTTTCTCGGTCTGTTGCTGCTGGCGACCGCGGCCTGGCTGGTCACCGTGCTGATGATTGTTCTGGGGGCAACCATCGCTGCCCTGATGAGCGGGCTGATGGCGTTGGCTCTGATTGTTTTGGCTTTGTCCCATCGGCGTTGCTGGCATGCCCGGGGTGCGGTTATCGCCGTCACCCTGGTCGCCGCCATCGGCCTGTCCCTTATCGGTGAGGCGCCGGCGGCGGATGACCATAAGTCGGCGCTGCGCGGTTTGTGGAAGCCCTTCGATCAGTCAGCATTGGCGGCTCAAGTGGCGGCAGGTCATGTGGTGTTCGTCGATGTCACCGCCGAATGGTGTCTGACCTGTCAGGTCAATAAGGCGACGGTGGTTTATCGGGGTGAGGTCGCCAAGCGTCTATCCGATCCGAAGATCATCGCCATGCAGGCCGACTGGACCCGCCCCGACGAGTCCATCGCCGGCTATCTCGCCAGCTTCGGCCGCTATGGCATTCCGTTTGACGCGGTGTATGGACCGGGTGCCCCGGCCGGATTGCCGCTGCCGGAATTGTTGAGCGAGGACGCCGTACTGCAGGCGCTCGACAAGGCGGCGGCCAAACCGGCCTCCTGAAATGGCCGGGCGGCATGAATTGCCGGGCTAACCGCGCCGCTTGGCCGCTGAATTCCGCCAACCGCGCTTGGCATGATGATTGCTCTACCTCTGCCGCCCACTCATTTCAGCGGCGGAGAATCTTATGGTCAGCAGCATCACAGGCCCTCAATCGATCGAATCGATCTGGGGCCAATCCGGCTTGGTCGGCGCCGCCAAGAACGCCGCGGCGTCGGTCGCCAAACCCGGCGCCAGCGTCAGTTCGGCGCTCAGCACGGCAAGTAACAGTGTGCAGGGCGGCGGTAGTGTCTTCCAGTCATTTTCAGCCGACCTGCAGGCTTTGCTGGTACAACAGCAGAATGTTGGCAATTCGGGCAATTCGGCCAAACCGGCGCCGACCGGCAATGACCCGTCGGCTCCTTCCGCAATGTCGCAAATTTCTCAGGAATTGGGTCAATCGATGCAATTATTCGGCGGTTCGGCGGCCTCGGCCAGCACCATGACCAATCAGGTGACCCAATCGGCCCTGCAGTCCCTGCAGACGCTTGGCTAAGGTGATGGGCCAGTGACGCGGCCGATCGGCGACCTTGACGAATTACGGGGCTGTTGGAGGCGGTCGCTGATCTCCTGGCCCGACGGGCGGCGCGATGAAACCACCCGTGTGACTTGGCTGCAAGGCATCGACGCCTGTCTCGATTTGCGGCAACCGGCGGGCCTGGGAGATTTTCCTGCGGTTTCTTCGATCGATGATCTGTCCCACGACGACTGCCTGCGCCTCGCGCAACAGTCGGGCTTCGCGGGTCGGTTCATCAAGGATGGCGATTTCTTTACCTGGCAGCGCGCGATCGATTTCCAGCCGCCGCGCCGTGATCCCGACTCCGGCGCTCTGTGGTGGGAGGAGAACGTGCTGATCGAGCGCGGCCGAACCATCGCCTATATCGAACATTGGCATTGCGAGCCGAACGCGCCGGTGGAGCCGATCGCCGCCCTGACCTTGCGTTCGCCGGAAGACGGTCGGGCCGGGGCGCTGCTGCGGGTAGGGCGGAATTTCATGATGGCGCGCGACCGGGCCGTCGCCGTTGCGGCGGAACAAACACTGGTCGATCTGGTTATCGCCGCCGGCGACATCCCTGCTGCTCGCGCCCTGGTCGACTGCGAGATTTCTCTCGGCCTTGTCGGTCCTGAAGCGTGGCGCATTTCCGCGTCGACCCTGCCTTTTTGCGTCAATCGCCAGATTTCGATGGCGCTTGGGGATCACGCCGTCATCCTCTCGTCGGCCGGACAACCGCCCCGACAGTGGGATATCGCCGCCATCGAGGGCGATCCCGGCGCTCTGTCATGATCGTCACGGTCGGCGACGCCCGGGCTGTGGCGAAAAAGCGGCTGCCGAAAATCTTCTTCGACTATATCGACGGCGGCGCCTTCAGCGAGACTACCCTGCGCGCCAATCTGGCTGATTTCGCCGCTCTTACCCTTGAGCAGCGGGTGCTCGACTGCCCGACCCGGCGCGATCTGTCGACGGACTATCTCGGCAAGCGTCACAGTCTGCCCTTCTTGCTTGGCCCCGTCGGATTCCTCGGACTTTATGCCGGCGGCGGCGAGGCGCTGGCGGCGCGTGCCGCCGCAGCGCGCGGCTTACCGTTTTGTCTGTCGACATTTTCCATTGCCGATATCACGGCGCTGCGCGCCGAGACCACCGCCGACCTGCAGTTTCAGCTTTATGTTCTGAAGGATCGCGGTCTGTCGCTCAGCCTGATGGGGTCCGCCCGCGCGGCGGGCGTCGAGACACTGTATGTCACGGTCGATTGTCCGATCACCTCGCTCCGCGAACGCGACGTCCGGAATGGTTTTCGTGCGCTCGAGAGCCTGACTTTGGGCCTGGGTCTGCAGATGCTGCGCCGACCCGGCTGGTGCCTGGATCAGCTGGCGCATTTTCCCCCGAAGGTTGGCTTTCTGGGCGATCAGCCGCAATTCGGCCGCGGCGTTCTGGCGCAGGCGGCTGCCCTGTCGCGTGACATCGATCCGTCCTTGTCCTGGACCGATATCGCCTGGCTGCGCGACCGTTGGCCGGGCAAGCTGGTGGTCAAGGGCCTTATGGCGGCCGAGGACGCCAGACTGGCATTCGACCGTGGCGCCGACGCGGTGGTGGTCTCCAATCATGGCGGCCGCCAGCTCGACGGCGCCGCCTCGACCATTTCCCGCCTGCCGGAGATCGTCAGCGCTTGCCCCGGCCGCGACGTCCTTCTCGATGGCGGGATCCGCCGCGGCACCGACATCGTCAAAGCTTTGGCGCTTGGCGCGGCCGGGGTGCTTCTGGGTCGCGCCTATGTCTGGGGCTTGGCGGCGGGAGGACAGGCCGGCGTGATGAAAATCATCGATTTGCTGGCGGCGGAGATTGATATTACCTTGGCGCTGATGGGGATTTCTTCGATCGATGAGCTCAAACGGCGCGGTCGGGCGGTGATCCGTCGGTCCGATCACCGATGAACGGGGGCCTAACTGCGGGGATGGTTGTGTTCATCCCTTCAGATAGGTTTTGCGGCGCCCCGACACCGCATTGGCATGAGCGCTGAAGCCTTCATAGCGCGCCAGCAGCTCGGCGTGATGCGCCAGCTCGTCATAAGCCTTGGCGGTTACAAAACCGACCGAGGATCGCTTGAGAAAGTCGCTCACCGACAAGGGTCCGAAGCTGCGTGCCCAGGAACTGGTCGGCAGCACCGCATTGGGGCCGAGCACGAAATTACCCAACGAGACCGGCGTGTGCGGTCCCAGCAGGATCTCGGCCGCTTCGGTGATGGAGCCCAGATGTTCGAAGGGCGCGGTCGAGAGAACTTCCAGATGTTCCGGCGCATAGTCATTGATGAAGTCATAGCTGGCCGCAAGCGACGGTGTCAGGATGATGCCGCCATGGGCGCCGGTCAGGACAGCGCGGGAGAAAGCGACTCGCTGCTCGGTCATCGCCGACCAATGCGACGTCAGGGCATCGCGCGCTTCCTCCGCCACCCGGCGGCTGTGGGTGACCAGGAAGGCCGAGGAATCCGGCCCATGTTCGGCCTCAATCAGCAGATCAAGCGCGGCCAAGCCGCCCGAGACGCTGTCATCGGCGAAAATCAGCGCCTCAGAGGGCCCTGCCGGCACTCCCGTATCGATAAGGCCGGCCAACAGCCGTTTTGCCGCCACCACCCAGGGACTGCCGGGACCGACGATCTTGCGGCAGGGCTTGACCGTCTGGGTGCCGTAGGCCACCGCCGCGACCGCCTGGGCGCCGCCGCATTTATAGACCGTCGCGACGCCGGCCAGACGGGCGGCCACCAGGGTCGCCGCATCGACCGAACCATCCTTCGTCGGCGGAGTGAGAATGGCCAGATGGGGCACTTTCGCCAGGACGGCCGGCACCGCCGTCATCATGGTCACCGACGGGAAGGCCCCCTTGCCGCGCGGCACATAGAGCGCCGCCGACTGGATCGGCGTCCAGCGGTCACCGGCGAAGGCGCCCGGCCTGATTTCCTTCAGCCACATCGGCTCGGGACATTGTTCCTCATGAAATTTGCGGATATTGGCGATGGCGAAGGTGATCGCGTCAACGATCTCGGGTTCGACCCGGGCGAAAGCGGCGTCGAATTCGGCCTCGCTGGCCTGCAACTGGCCGGGGGTCAAGTCGGCGCCGTCAAGATCGCGGGCGAAGCGGACCAGGGCGGCGTCGCCCTCTTGCTTGACTGCTTCGATGATCGGCGCCGCTTTCGCCATCACCTCGGACAGGTCTATCTCGGAGCGTTGCAGCAGCGCCGCGCGTTGGTGGGCGGACAAGGCGGCAAGCTCGTGGAACTGACAAATCATCATCGGGGACCCATATCCTTAAATTGAAGCCAAAAAACCACCGTCGACGGCGATGGATTGTCCGGTGACATAGGACGAGGCGTTGGACGCCAGAAAGATCGCCGCCCCTTGCAGATCTTCGATCTGACCAAAGCGGCCAAGCGGAATCTTCCCCAGCATCGCGTCTTGCCAGGCGGCATCCTGATAGAAGATCTCGGTCAGGCTGGTGCGGAAATAGCCGGGTGTGATGGCATTCACGCGGATCCCATGCGGCGCCCATTCGGCGGCCAGGGCGCGGGTCATACCAAGCAGGCCGCTTTTGGCCGACCCATAGGGAACGGCCTGGGGGATGCCGATTTCAGCCGTCAGGGAACAGACATTGATGATGCTGCCGCCCCGTTTTCGCATCAGCCGGCCGGCGGCCTGGGCGCAAAAGAAGGCGCCTTTGAGGTTGGTGGCGAGAATGCGGTCCCAAAGCGCCTCGTCGACATCGAAGGAGGGTCGGACTTCCTCGATGCCGGCGTTATTGATCAGAATATCGAGCCCGCCCAGACTTGCGGCAGCTTGGTCGATGGCCGACTGGCTGGCTGAAATGTCGGTGACGTCGGCGGCCAGAGCGATGGCGCGATGCCCATGCCGCTCAAGCGCAATGATAGTTTCATTCAGGGACGCCTGGTCGCGCGCGGTCACCGCGATATCGGCGCCGGCCTGGGCGAGGGCCTCGGCCAGCACCTTTCCGATGCCCCGACTGGCGCCGGTTACCACTGCCTTGCATCCCTTAAGGTCAAATAGACGATGATGTGCCATTCTGTCCCCTGTTCCCGGCGTCAGCATAGGCGCGCGGGAGAAAAGCCGAAGGTCGGAAAAACCGAAGCAAGCCTTAATAATTCCGTTTTTGCATAAAGCAGGGGTGCGGGGCACCTTGGACAATTGATGATGAAAGAAGGGGGGGATTGGCGACTCATGGTTGGTTTGCGGCGGATTTGCGCATCGCTCCTGCTTTTTGGCGTCGCGGTTTTCGCCGCTTCGTCGTCGGCCGCCGAGGCGCCGGTCAAGATCTCCATCGGCATGACCAGCTGGGTCGGCTACGGCCCGCTTTTCCTCGCCCGCGATCTCGGCTATTACAAAGACGCCAATATCGAGGTCGAGCTGAAAATAGTCGAGGATTCAGCCCTCTATATGGCGGCGCAGGCGGCCGGCCGGCTCGACGGATCGGCCTCGAGCCTGGATGAGATCCTCAAATATCGCAGCGATAATTTCTGCTTCAAGGCGGTTTCGGTGCTGGACGACAGTTTCGGCGGCGACGGATTGGTCAGCCAGACCGATGTGACCGATCTCAGCCAGCTGGTCGGTAAACGGATCGGACTGAATGAGGGTTCTACCTCGCAATATTGGTTCAATCTGCTGATCGAGAAGGCGGGCTTCAAGGAGAGCGATTTTCGCGTCACCAATCTGACCGCCGACGATGCCGCCGCCGCGTTCATCGCCGGCCGCCTCGACGCTGCGGTGACCTGGGAGCCGCACCTCTCCAAGATCGCTGAAATGCACAAGGGCAAGGTCCTGATCGACAGCAAGGCGACGCCTGGCGCCATTGCCGATGTGCTGGTCCTGCGCTGTAGCCTGATCGAGCAGCATCCCCAAGCGGTCCAGGGCTTGGTTCATGCGCTGCAGCGGGCCGCCGATTTCATCAAGGCCGATCCCGAGAAGGCTTACGGCCTGATGGCGAAAAGCGTCGGCGGCTCGCTGTCCTCGCCGGCCGCCTTCGCCAAGGCGGCGCACTCCTGCCACTATTATGATCGGGCGGACACCATCGCCTTCTTCGCCGGCGGTGACGCCAGCCCGGCGGCCAAGGTGATCGATGCCGGCAATCGCATCTGGGGACGGCTCGGCAAGGTTAAGAAACCGGTCTCGTATGCGGAACTGGTCGATCCTTCTTTCGCGGCCGTGCCATGAGTGCGCTGGTCTCACGGCAAAAGGGAAATCGGCCGATGGACGCGTCCACGCCTGTTGCGGTCAGGAAACCGGGGCGGCGGCTGCGGAGCCTGACCGAGCCGTTCGGCAGTCTGCCTTTCGGCCTGTCGACCCTGGTCGGTATCGCCGTGTGGGCGGGATTGCTGGCGCTGTGGGCCGGTGCCAGCTATGGCGGCTGGGTCGATCCGCTGTTCATGCCGACACCGGGGCGGGTGATCGACGCCTTAGCTGGCTTTATCGCCGATGGCAGTCTGTGGATCAATATCTGGTCGAGCTTCGAGGTGGTCCTGCTGGGTTTTTTGCTGTCGTCCCTGCTGGCATTGCCGCTTGGCCTGTTGATCGGCTGCTATCCGATCGCCCGCGCCGCGACTGACCCGATCGTCAGCTTTATCCGCTATCTGCCGGTCACGTCGTTCGTGCCGCTCTTCATCCTGTGGATCGGAATCGGGCTTGAGCAGCGCGTGACGGTGATTTTTTTTGGCACTTTTTTCGCGCAGCTCGTCATGTTCGCCGCCTCCGCCCGCACGGTCCCGCGCGATCTGATCAATGCCGCCTACACCCTCGGAACGCGCCGCCGCCATGTCGTGTCGCAGATTGTTCTGCCCGCAGCATTACCCGGTGTGATCGATGGGCTCCGGGTCACCATCGGCTGGGCGTGGACCTATCTCGTCGTCGCCGAACTGGTCGCCGCCGACAGTGGGCTCGGCTATATGAGCCTGAAGGCGCTGCGGGGCTTTCAGGTCGAGGTGATCTTCATGGCGATCGGCATCATCGGCCTGCTCGGCCTGCTCACCGACCGGCTGTTTCTGCTGATGGCCTATCTCGTGATGCCCTGGATGCGCGAGCGATGAGCGCGGCGTCCGCCTCAAGTCAGGGACATGTCTCGGTGCGCGATCTGTCGCTGCATTTTCCGACGCGCAAGGGTAGGGCGGTCGCCGCGCTTGAGCATATTTCCCTCGAGATCGAAGCGAACGCCTTCACGGTGATCGTCGGTCCGTCGGGCTGCGGCAAATCCAGCCTGCTCACTCTGATCGCCGGCCTCACGAATGCGACCGGCGGTGGCATCTTTCTCGACGGCGCGCCGGTCGACGGGCCGGGTCCGGAACGCGGTATGGTATTTCAATCCTATACCCTGTTTCCTTGGCTCACCGTGCGGCAGAATGTTGCTTTCGGCCTCAAGCGTCAGGGGCGTGCGTGGGGCGCCATCGTCGATGACTATCTCGATGCGGTCGGTCTGACGGCTTTCGCCGACCATTATCCGAAACATTTATCGGGCGGCATGATGCAGCGCGTCGCCATCGCCCGCGCCCTGGCCGCCGATCCGCGCATTCTGCTGATGGACGAGCCGTTTGGCGCGCTCGATAGCCAGACCCGGCTTGCCATGCAGGAACTTCTGTTACGGGTCTGGGAGAAACACAAAAAGACTGTGTTGTTCGTCACCCACGATATCGAAGAGGCGATCCTGCTGGCCGATGTTATCCTGGTGATGACCGGCCGGCCCGGCCGCATCAAAGCGCGCCTCGAGCCCAAATTCGCCCGACCGCGTCCGATCGATCTGATTCTCGAACCCGAGTTCACCGCTCTGAAGCGACAGATTTTCGCGGAGTTGCATAATGTCTAGGGTGTTTCTGCTGTTTATTGGCCTACTGGTTCCTGGTCTGTCCCTTGCTGCGACACAAGTCACTTTGGGAGTGGTCACCTGGGTCGGCTATGGCCCGATCTATTGCGCCGTGGCGAATGGCTTTTATCAGAAATATGGCTATGAGGTTAAACTGGTCAATTTCGCCGATAATTCGATGGAACCGGCGGCCTTGCAGTCGGGCGAAGTGATGGCCTCGACCATGACCTATGATCAGGTGATTTCGTCGGATGCCAAGGGCTGGAAGCTCAAGGTGGTCATGCCGCTTGATTACTCGGTGGGCGGCGACGCCATCGTCGCAAGCGCCGCGATCAAGAGCGTGCGGGACATCAAGGGCCATAAAGTGGCGTTCACGCCGGCAGCGCCGGGTGATTTTCTGCTCGGCTATGCGCTGGCCCGGGAAGGCCTCTCGGAAGCCGACGTTAAACCGGTCAATGCGACGCCCGAAGGGGTGGTCGGCATCATGGCCGGCGGTTCCGCCGATGTCGGCGTCACCTACGAGCCCAGCGTCTCGACCCTGGTGAAGTCGGGCGACGGCCAGCGTTTCCATGTGCTCGTGTCGTCGCGCGAGGCCAAGGGCATCATCACCGATGTGCTGGTCTTCAAAGACAGCGTGATCGCCAAGGATCCCAAAATGGTCGAGGCGCTGATGCGCGGCACCATGGACGGCCTCACCTTCATGCAAAAAGAGCCACAAAAGGCGGCTGCCATCATTGCCAAGACGCTGGATATCTCGGTCGCCGAGGTGGGCGAGGAATTGCCGCTGATCGAGAATCCCACCCTCGATCATCTGGGCGATATTTTCACCAAGTCGGATTCTTTGCCGTCCTTCTATGCGGCCGGCAGGATGATCGGTGATATTCTCAAGCGAGAGGGTCAGATCGACGCGACGCCCCCGATCGAGGCGACCATCGACCCGCATTTCGTCACCAATTTGCAGACCGGCAAAGGAGGCTGAGATGAGCAAGCTGTTTCGCCATCAAGGGGCGATGGTGCCCAATCTTCTGGTTATCCTGGGGACACTGTCGGGCTGGCCGCTGGGTATCTGGTTGATGAGCGCCACAGATCTCCTCGCCAATCTGGCGGGCGTGCTGCTGATGGCGCAGGTGCTGGTCTTTACCGCCTATCTGATCCATGACTGCGCTCATCACGCCATTTTCGCGACGGCGAAGAATAATGACCGTCTGGGCCAGGTGATGAGCTGGATCAATGGCGCCTGCCTCGCCGATTATGCCCGCTTGAAGGAGAAGCATCTGCGCCACCATGCCGACCGGCTCGATGTCGTGACATTCGATTACAAGGCCGCACTGGCCAAAGGGCCGGCGGCGCTGCGTCATCTGATGGTGGCGCTCGAATGGGCTTATGTCCCGGCGGTTGAACTGCTGTTGCGCGTCATGATCATCGCCACGCCTTTTCGCGAGGGCACTCTTGATGCCAAGCGGCGCATGACCCGGCTGCTTGGCATCAGGTTGGCTTTCTGGGCCGCTTTGGCGCTGATTTCGCTGAAGGCGGTGCTGCTGTACGCAGTGGCCTTCATGATCTTTCTCCATGTGCTGCGCTTCATGGATGCGTTTCAGCATACCTACGAGATGGTGGCTTCCAAATCCCTGGCCCCGGCGCCGGTCGATCCCCGGCGTGACCGGCACTATGAGTATGTCAATACCTTCTCCAATCTGGTGACGGTGCGCTGGCCGCTGCTCAATCTGCTGGTGCTCAATTTCTCCTATCACAATATCCACCATCTGCGTCCGGTCGAACCCTGGTACAAACTCCCCGCCTTGCACCGGACGATTTATGGCGCTCACGATCCACAGGTGATCTCGTGTCGCGCCCTGATCGCCTCTTATCACCGTCATCGCGTCGCCCGCGTCCTGCAGGGCGACTATGGTACGGTGGCGCCGGGCGGCGACCGCGCCGCCAGTTTCAAGGGCGCGGTCGGGGTCTCTTTCCTGACGGCGGTATGATGGCGCGTCGGGCCCTGCTGATGATCGACATGCAGCGCGACTTTCTCGATCCCGCCGGTTATTTCGCCCAGACCGGCATGGATGTCGCGCCTTTGCGCGCAATCATTCCCGCCGCCGCCCGCCTTCTGGCAGCGGCGCGGGCGGCGGGCATAATGGTGGTGCACACGCGAGAGGGACACCGTCCCGATCTCTCGGATCTGACGCAATTCAAACAGCGCCGCGCCAGCGGCGCCGGTGCGCCGATCGGATCAAAGGGACCCCTTGGACGCCTCTTGGTGCGGGGCGAGGCCGGCCACGCGATCATCGACGCGCTGGCGCCGCTCGAGCATGAGCCGGTGATCGACAAACCGGGATTCGGCGCCTTCTATGCCACCGATCTCGATCTGATCCTGCGCACGGCCGGCATCACCGCTTTGACCCTGGCGGGCGTCACCAGCGATATCTGCGTCCATTCGACGCTCAGGGAAGCGGTTGATCGCGGCTATGACTGCGAAACGGTGGGCGACGCCTGCGCCGCCGGCGATCCGGTCATTCATCAGGCCATGCTGACCTTGATCGCCGGCGAGGGCGGCATTCTGGGGCGGGTGGTCACGACCGACGATCTGGTCGCCGCCTGGGCGCGTCAGGCCGCATGAGCGGGTCGATCTGGACCATTCGCGGCCGTCTCGACCGCCGCCTCTATCTCGCGATTGCCATCGCCAGCTTTATTTTCTGGCTCCTGCTGTGGTCGGCGGTGACCGGATTGGGCCTGATCGATCCGCTGTTTCTGCCCGGCCCGCTGTCGGTGTTAAATCGCTTCGTGATCTGGCTCGGCAGCGGCGATCTGCTCAGTGACGCGGGTATCAGTTGTTTTCGCGTGTTGGGTGGCTTCCTGCTGTCGGCGGTGATGGCCTTGCCACTCGGGTTGGTGATCGGCGCTTTTCGGCCGGTACGGGCTTTTTGTGAACCCCTGCTTGAATTCGCGCGCTATCTGCCGGCAGTCGCCTTTGTTCCGGTGGTCCTGCTGTGGGTCGGCATCGGCGAGGGCTCGAAGATCGCGGTGATCTGGCTCGGCACCTTTTTTCAGATGGTCATCATGCTGTCCGAGGATGTGGCGCGCGTGCCGATGCCGCAGATCGAGGCGGCGCGCACGCTGGGCGCCAGCAATGGCGAGGTGGTGTCCCTGGTGCTGCTGCGCTCCGCCATGCCGCTGATGTTCGACACGCTGCGCATCACGCTCGGCTGGGCCTGGACCTATCTGGTGGTGGCCGAGCTGGTGGCGGCTAATAATGGATTGGGCTATGCGATCCTCAAGGCGCAGCGCTTTTTGCAGACCGACCGCATCTTCGTCGGCATTATCGTGATCGGCGTGATCGGTCTGGCCACCGACCAGTTCCTCCGCTGGATGCATCGCAAACTCTATCCCTGGGCGGGAGGGCGCGGCGCATGAGCGATAAACTTGTGGTCCAAGGCGTCGGAAAAAGTTTCGCCGGTTTCAAGGCGCTCGACGATATTTCCTTCTCGGTCGCGCCGGGCGAATTCGTTGCCCTGGTTGGCGCTTCGGGCTGCGGAAAATCGACGTTGCTGCGGATCGTCGCGGGCCTCGAGACGGCCAGCCAGGGTGACATACTGGTCGATGGAAAACCCATCACCGGCCCCGGCCGCGACCGCGCCATGGTATTCCAGGATTACAGCCTTTATCCCTGGCTGACGGTCCTGGAAAATATCCGCTTCAGCCAGCGCCTGGCCGGCAATGTGTGTGGCGAAACCAGCCGAGAGGCCGAAAATGCCCTGGAACGCTCCCTGCTCCTACTGGAACTGATGGGGTTGGAGCGCGTCAGGGACTCCCATCCCAATGTTCTGTCGGGCGGCATGCGCCAACGTGTCGCCATCGCCCGCGCGCTTTTGAGCAAACCCGCGCTGTTATTGATGGACGAGCCGTTCGGCGCGCTGGACGCCCAGACCCGCGAGGTGATGCATGATCTGATTCTGCATATTCTCGCCCTCGAGAAAGGCACCATCCTGTTCGTCACTCATGATGTGGAAGAGGCGGTCTATCTTGCCGATCGGGTCATCGTGCTGGCTCCCGGGCCAGGCAGGATCGATTCGGTCTGGAAGATTGACCTGCCGCCGGCTTTGGACCGAACTCAGGATCTCAAATTGGCCCCCGAGTTTCTTGCCGTCGAACGGCAGATTGTCGGTCGGATCCGCGCCACCTCGGGGATCCAGAGCGACCTCAAAGCCTTGAAGCGGCTGACCGGCGCAACGTCATCGCGTGCATAAAAATTCGGCAAGATAGTAATGATTTGGGATTGATGGCGAGGATGGCAGTAGAAAAAATTGACACGCTTGTTATCGGCGCCGGTCAGGCCGGCGTAGCAATGAGCGAACATCTCACAAATCGTGACGTACCGCACCTCATCCTTGAGCGCGATCGGATCGCCGAGCGCTGGCGCACCGGCCGCTGGGACTCGCTGGTCTGCAACGGTCCGGCTTGGCATGATCGGTTCCCTGGCCTGGAATTCGATGATCTCGATCCTGAGACTTTCGCGCCGAAGGAACGCGTCGCGCGCTATTTCGAAGCCTATGCCAAGAAGATCCATGCCCCGATCCGTACCGGTGTCGAAGTAATCTCGGTCGAGCGGAATTCGGGCGGTCCGGGGTTCACCGTTCTAACCGCACAGGGCGAAATCGAAGCCAGCCGTGTGGTCGCCGCCACCGGGCCTTTTCAGCGCCCTGTCATCCCGAAGATCGTTCCCCCGGACGAGAAAATCCTGCAGCTCCATTCCGCCGACTATCGCAGCCCGCGGCAGTTGCCCGCAGGGGGCGTGCTGGTGGTCGGATCCGGGGCGTCCGGGGCGCAAATCGCCGATGAACTGCAAAGATCAGGTCGCCAAACCTATCTATCGGTCGGGCCCCATGACCGTCCGCCGCGCGCCTATCGCGACCGTGACTTCGTGTGGTGGCTGGGTGTTCTCGGAGAGTGGGACATCCAGGCGATGAAGCCAGGACGGGATCATGTCACAATAGCGGTCAGCGGCGCGCATGGCGGCCAAACCGTCGACTTCCGTGCGCTCGCCCATCAGGGAATAACACTGGTCGGTATGACGAAATCCTTCAAGGACGGGGTGATTTCCTTCGAAGCGGATCTCGCTGATCATATTGCCAAGGGCGACCGGAACTATCTGTCTTATCTGGACAGCGCGGATGAATTTGTTGAGCGGAATAATCTCGACCTGCCGGAAGAGCCGCAGGCGCGTATCCTTCCCGCCGATCCGGCGTGCTTGAGCGATCCGCTGCGCGAGCTTGACCTGGCGGCGGCCGGCGTTTCGGCGATTGTCTGGGCCACCGGCTATGCGTTCGACTATGGCTGGGTGAAAGTCAACGCCTTGGACGAACAAGGAAAACCGCGTCACCAGCGCGGCATCTCGAGCGAACCGGGGTTCTATTTCCTGGGCCTTCCCTGGCTGTCGCGGCGGGGGTCAAGCTTCATCTGGGGCGTCTGGCAAGATGCCCGCTTCATCGCCGACCATATCGCCACCCAACGCGGATATTGGGCGTATGGGGGAAAGTCGCAGCGTTCCGAATGACGCAATGAACGAGAAGGTTACAGTCAAGGTCAGGGAACTGCGAGACAAGCTGGCCAGCTATTTTCGCCAAGTCAGGTACCGCGACGAAGTCACCATCACGTCACATGACAGGCCGATCGCCCTCTAATAGGCGCAAGATTACTTTATCTTGGCCTGCCCTCGGTGCCATAGCCTGCCGTGATAAACAGCGCCGTCGCAGGCGCAGTGACATCGGCAGTGTGCCAGACGCCAGGAGGGTTGATTGTGTATTGGCCTGGTTCCAAAGCCACTGTTTCGTTCCTACCGTCAGGATGTTCCAGGATGAGAGAAATATTACCCTCGATGCAGAGTACAACTTCGTAGCCCTGCGGATGCATTTCCCAAGAAGTCCAAGGGCTGTCGAAACGGTGAATGCTGACCAGACGCCCTTCGTTCCCGTCACGCCTATGACGTTCGATGTAATCGGCGTACCAATCCATTTGCCCGGTGAAGGTCGGCTCGGCCGTCGCCGTCGCCCCAAGACCAAGATGCACAGGATGTTGGTGAAGTGACGTCGCAGCCATGGTGGCATCCTTGATTGAGCAGCCCTTTCAAATCCTTTTAGCTCATCCGACGACTGAATGGGGAAGAATCCTCAAGACGATCACGTCCAGAATCCCCAGTGCGGTTTCGCCGCCTCGTCTTCCAAAAGCGGGCCGATCACAGTCACCTCCCTTTGCCCCCGGGCGAAGACCTCGCGGCAGGGAAGCGAGAAGGTCGGGTTTTCCGGATGATCGCCGGTCAGGTCCAACAGCCTATCTTCCGACAAGGCGTAGACGACGCGCCCGATATTGCTCCAGTAGATGGCGCCTCCGACAGAAGGATGACCTGTCGCAGCAGCTCGATGTCCCGATCGCTGGGCGATCCGCCTTCAGGGTGGGGAGTCTTGGTCATGAGGGTTTATCGGCTACCCGCACGCGCCGCTCCAGCGCCGGCGCCACCATGCCGGGGATATAGCTGTCGGAGACGAAGCTGCGGCAGTGAGTCTCGAATGCTTCGACCAGTTTCGATTTCCGCAGACGGACCAGCAGCGCCAGACCGATAGCCATCGGGCGGTGGTCTCCCGCCAGCCAGACCCGCACCAGACGTCTGCCATCCATCGCGAGGTCGGAACGCGGCCGGACATTGGCCAGCATATAGCCATAGCCATTGGCGACCATGGTCCGCACCACCTCCTGATGCGCCGAACGCGCGGAGATTTTAGGCGTGAGACCCTGGGTCATGAAAAGTGACAGGAAATATTCCCGCGACAGAGGCAGATCCAGCAGGATCATCGGCAAATCGACAAGGTCGGCGAGACTGACCGCCGATTGGCTGGCCAGCGGGTGGGCCTCGCTGACCACCACATGGGGCGGCAGGCTGGCCAGCGGCAGGAAGCTGATATCGTCGGGGATCTGCAGATCATAGGTAATAGCCAGATCGATCTCGGCGCGTCGCAGCGCTTCGAGCAGATGTTCCTGATGATTTTCCGCGTGCCGGATGCGGGTCTTCGGGAAGCTCGCAGTGAAAGAAAAAGCGAGTTCCGGCATCACCATCGGCGCCAGGGTGAGCAGGCAGCCGACCGACAATTGACCGCGCACCTGCTCGCTCGCCTCGGACGCGGTGGTGTAGAGGGATTCCGCCTGCTCCAGCAGTCTTTTCGCCTCACCCAGCAGCCGATGGCCGGTGGGGGTCAGGGACAGTCCCTGAGCGTGGTGACGGATGAACAGCTGGACCCCGAGTTCCTGTTCGAGATGGGAGATCGCCGTCGAGATTGAGGGCTGGGAAATATTGATGCGTTCCGACGCCACGGTGATGCTGCCGGTCTCGCCTGCGGCGATGAAATATTCGATCTGTCGCAGCGTGAAACGCATAAGTTGCTTAGTATCTGATCCAGGTCGTTTTGAGGGCCGTATATTTGTCGAGGGAATGCAGCGACAGATCGCGGCCATTGCCCGATTGCTTGAAGCCGCCGAAGGGGGTGGCCGGGCTCACCGCATCCATGCAATTGACCGAGACCGTGCCGGCCCGCAGCCGTTCCGCGACCCGGTGCGCTCTCGAGAGATCCTGGGTCCAGAGCGATGCCGCCAGGCCATAAATCGAGTCATTGGCGATACGGATTGCCTCTTCTTCATCGGTGAAGCTGATCACCGAGAGGACCGGGCCAAATATCTCCTCCTGCGCCAGTTTATTCTCACTGGTGACATCGGTGAAGATGGTCGGGCGGACGAAACAGCCGGCCTGATTGACCCGCAGGCGATCGCCCCCCGTCAGCAACCGCGCCGATCGTTTGCCGTCCTCAATATAGGCCATCACCCGCGCGGTCTGGCCCTCATCGACCATGGCGCCCATCGCTGAGTCCGGGTCGAGCGGGTCGCCGGGCTCGAAGCTCTGTGCCTGCGACACCAATTTCTCCAGCAATGCGTCCTTGATGGTCTCTTGCACCAACAGCCGTGACGCCGCCGAACAGACCTCGCCCTGATTGAAGAAAATTCCGCTGCAGGCCATTTTGGCAGCGAGGTCGAGGTCACGGCAATCGGCGAAGATCAGATTGGGACTTTTGCCGCCGCATTCCAGCCACACCTGCTTCATGTTGGACTGCGCCGAATAGCCGAGGAACAGCTTGCCGACTTCGGTCGAGCCGGTGAAGGCCAGGCAATCCACATCGCCATGCAGCCCAAGCGCGCGACCGGCGGTTTCGCCGAAACCCGGCACGACATTCAAGACACCGTCGGGCAGGCCGGCCTCGCTGAACAGCTCGGCCAGACGCAATGCCGAGAGCGGCGATTGTTCGGCCGGCTTCAAGACCACGCTATTGCCGGCCGCCAGCGCCGGGGCCAATTTCCACGAGGCCATGTCGAGGGGGAAATTCCATGGGATCACCGCGCCAATCACGCCGAGTGGCTCGCGGCGGATCAGCGCCAGATTGCCGGGCGGGGTGGGGGCGATCTGGTCATAGATCTTGTCGATCGCCTCGCCATACCATTGGAATACGCGGGCCGCGCTCGGCACATCAATACTGATCGCATCCTGCACCAGCTTGCCCATATCGAGGCTATCGAGCAGCGCCAGCTCCGTCGCATGGGTGCGCATCAGATCGGCAAGCCTCAGCAGAACCTCCTTGCGATCAGTGGGATCGCGGCGCGACCACACGCCGGACTCGAAACTGCGCCGCGCCGCCCGGACGGCGAGGTCGATATCGGCCTTGTCGCCCGCCGCCACCTCGGCCAGTATTTGTCCGGTCGCCGGATTGACGCTGGCGAAGGTCTCGCCCGACTGTGCCGGCCGGAAAGCGCCGTCGATAAAGACCTGATGGCGAAAGGATAATTGTTGGGCTGCGGCCGACCATTCGGCATGGGTCATCACGGTCACGACGTCTCTCCTTACGATGATGCGAAAGATGATAGCAGCTGCGGCATTTTGCGATCACGTGGAATCGCGAAATGCGCCCCCAAACCCGAGCGGCGCTTGAGCCTCGTCGAAGCGGAGCGGAGGCGTCTGAATCGCCCTCTAAAACATTGAATCAGGCTCTAGGGATCGCCCGCGACACCGAAGGACGGTGCCGTGCGCGGGTCGACGGCGCGGCGGATATAGTCGGCGCATTGCGGCTGATAGAGCTGCCAAAGTTCGGCCAGGGCCTTGATTGGATCCTCTTCCAGCCAATCGATGCGAAGATCGACGCTCGGCCAGGAGAGCTGATCGACCACCAGCAGCCCCGCCGAGTGAACCGGGCCGGCTTCGCCCCCGGCGTCGCGTCCGGCAGCCAGCCCGGCCAACAGTCGGGCGGGTAGATCGGCGGACGGGTCCTTTAGAAAAGTGTCGACCATCGCTTGCGGAACGCCCTCATGCTTCAACAGATTACCGGCCGCCGCCACGCCAGCCGCCGTCGCGGTGGCGTGCAATCCCAGCGCATGGGTGCCGGAAAAGCCAACCGCGCCACCCTGATGATCGACCAGCGCCAATTGGCGATACTCGATATGGGGAGCGCTGCAGCGCAGAATCTCCAAAGCCTGCGCCGCACTGGCGCCCTCGGCCAGCAGGGCGAGCGCCCGTCCGCCCAAGGCCGGGTCGGTGATATTCTGGCTGGCCACCGCGCCGACCCCCGCCTTCGCATGGGCGCAGCGCGCCGCCACCGCGGGCGATGAGGAACTGATCGCCAGGCCGAACATTTGGCTGCGCGGGCAGAAGCCAACCAGAGAAAAAGTCATGTCGGATCCGGAATGACCGCGATGACATCGATCTCGACCAGCCATTCCGGGCGGGCCAGGGCGGAAACGACGATGCCGGTGGAGACCGGAAACACCCCCTTCAACCAACGGCCAACGGTCAGATAGACCGCTTCGCGGAATCGCGGATCGGTCAGATAGATGGTGATCTTGCAGATATGATCGAGGTCGGCGCCGGCCTCACCGAGCAGCGTCTTGATATTGGCCATGGCCTGTTCCGCCTGGGCGCCGGCGTCGCCGATCGCGACGCTGGCGGCGCTGTCGAGATCCTGGCCGACCTGTCCGCGCACGAACACCATGGATCCCCGCGCCACCACCGTCTGGCACAAATCATTGTCGAGTTTTTGGGTTGGATAGGTGTCCCTGGTATTGAATTTGCGGATACGCTGATGCGCCATGATGGACTTGATCCTTGCTGGTTTTTCCGTGGCCGGTTCCGGCGGCATTTTCTGATTGAACCATTTATGGCCAGCGCCGTCGCCCCCGCTTGGTTGCACATCGCTTGCTTTGACGAAAATATTAGTTTGAAAAGAACTTCCTTTGCTTTTCCGAGGTAGTATCGTCGGTAAATTCGATGAGACAGGGTCGTCGGTCTGTGTCTAAATCAGGGTTGGTTTGGTTGGGAGGATGGCGCAGATGACGGATCGCGGTGGCAGCAAGGTTGAACAACACACCATCTACCCGATTCCCCTGACCGAGCGTCACGGACGGGCGCGGGACCTGTTCACCCTGTGGTTCGGCTCCAACATCATGATGCTGTCCATCGTGACCGGCGCGCTCTCCACCGTGCTGTTCAAGCTGGATCTGCTGAGCGCGATCCTGGCGATCCTCATCGGCAATCTGGTCGGGGGTATTTTCATGGCGCTGCATGCGGCGCAGGGCCCGCAATTGGGCGTGCCGCAAATGGTGCAAAGCCGCGGTCAGTTCGGCTCGATCGGCGCCATCTTCATCGTCGCGCTGGTGGTGGTCATGTATATGGGCTTCGTCGCCTCCAATCTGGTGCTGGGCGGCCAATCCCTCCATACCATCGTCGAGCCGATCAGCGATCAATGGGGCATCGTCATCATCGCGCTGCTGAGCGCCGCCGCCGCCATCTATGGCTACGACCTGATCCATGCCTATGGTCGCTGGATGACCTGGATCTGCGGCCTCGCGCTGGTCGCGAGCTTCGCCTGGATCATCGGAGAAAGCGGTCTGCCCGAGGATCTTTGGCAACGCGGCAGCCTGACTTTGGGAGGATTTTTGGGCGCCGTCTCGGCCGGCGCTCTGTGGCAGATCGCCTATGCGCCCTATGTGTCCGATTATTCCCGTTACATGCCGGTCGATAGCGGGGTGAAGCCCACCTTCTGGGCCAGCTATTGGGGCTGTGTCCTGGGATCCTCCGCCTCCATGCTGCTCGGCGCCCTGCTCGGGCTGATCGCCAAGGACGGCAATGTGGTGAGCGGTCTCGCCGTGGCGCTCGGGCCGATCGGCATCGCCGTCATTGTCGCCCTGTCGCTCGGGATCGGCGCCTGCAGCGCGATGAACGTCTATTGCGGCGTGCTGTCGACCATCACCGTGGCGCAGACCTTCCTGCCGCGCTGGCGGGCGGGCGCGCTGGCGCGCATTCTGCTGAGCGCGCTGTTCGTCGCCATCGCCACCGCCATGGCGCTGTGGGGCGCCAAGAATTTCATGGCCAATTACGAGAATTTTCTGGCCTTGCTGCTGACCGTGATGGCGCCCTGGACCGCGATCAATCTGGTCGATTTCTATCTGGTCCAGCATGGCGCCTATGACGTCGACAGCTTCTTCGCCGCCGATGGCGGGCGCTATGGGCGCTATAATCCGGTCGCTCTGTTCTGCTATGGTTTCGGGATCCTGATCCAGCTGCCATTTCTCGCCGTCGATCTTTATACGGGGCCGATCGCCAAGGCGTTTGGCGGCGTTGATATTTCGTGGATCGTCGGTCTTGCGGTGGTCGGGCCGCTTTATTGGCTGCTGGCCCGCGCGGCAGGCCGCAGCGATATGGCGACCGATCAGGCGAGCTGATCGAGCAGCCGATCGAGCATCCGGTCGCAGAGGCCAAGTTGCTCGGCGCTGACATATTCGTCGGGCTTGTGGCCCTGATCCATCGATCCCGGACCGCACACCACCGTCGGAATGCCGAGCCGCTGATGAAACAGCCCGGCTTCGGCGCCAAACGCCAGTTTCACCAGATGATTGGCGCCCGCCAGGGACTGCGCTATCGCCACCGCGGGATCATCCGCCGGCATCGCCAGACCGGGATACTCATTGACTTGGGTCAGGGTGATCGCCGCGGCGGGGAAGCGCCCCCGCTCGGCGTCGGCAATGGCGTCGGCATCTTGCTGGATCGAAGCCAGAATGGCCGCGCCATTGTCATCCCCGAGCGTGCGGATTTCGAAATCGAGCCGGCAGTCGGAGGGCACGATATTGAGGGCGACGCCGCCTTGAATGACGCCGACATGGATGGTGCTGTAGGGAACCTCATACGCCTCGTCACGGCGCCCGGTTTCCGCGATCAAACTCTGTCGGCGGCGCAGCGCGGTGATGAAATCGCTGGCCAGATGAATGGCGTTCAGCCCCGAGGGCGCCAGCGCCGAATGGGCGGCATGGCCGGTACACTGGGCGACAAGCGCCATCTTGCCCTTATGGCCGGTCGCCACCTGCATGGAGGTCGGCTCGCCGATGATGCAGAAAAGCGGGCGCAACTGGGTGAGCGCCAGGCCGTCGATCATCGACCGCACCCCGACACAGCCGATTTCCTCGTCATAGGAGAAAGCCAGATGGAGCGGCGTGGTCAGGCGACGCGCGGCGGCGCGCTCCGCCGCATTGAGGGCGCAAGCCAGGAAACCTTTCATATCGGCGGCGCCTCGACCATAATAATTGCCATTGTCCTGGCGCAGGCGAAAGGGGTCGCTGTTCCAGCTCTGACCATCGACCGGAACCACATCCGTGTGGCCGGACAGCATTACCCCCGGACGGTCCAGCGGACCGATCGTGGCGAACAGATTGGCCTTGCTTCCCTTCCTGTCGGGATAGAGCGTGAGGCTGGCCCCCAAGCCGACGAGAAAGCGCTGCAGATAGTCGATCAGATCCCGATTCTGCTCGCGGCTGACCGTCGGGAAAGCGATCAGGTCGGCCAGAATTTCCAGGCTGCGGGTCGTCACAACGCCGCCATGGGTGCACGCGCTACCCCCATCGCCTCGAGGGAGGAGGCCGTGCGTAACAAAAGATCCTCGCGCCAGGGCGCCGCGATCAATTGGACCCCGAGCGGCAGTCCGGACTCTTGCGGCAGCGGGACCACCAGACTGGGCAGGCCGATGAAGGAAATCGGCTGGGTGAAAATGCCGAGATTGGGGCGTAATGGCAGGGTCTGATCGCCCAATTGCAGCCATTTTTCGCCCGATTTAGGCGCGCTGCAGGGGGTTGCCGGCGCCAGCAGCACATCGATGTCGCGGAAAAGAGTCTGCGCCTGGCTCTGGAACCAGCGGCGGAATCGCTGCGCCTTGATGACCCAGGCGGCCGGCAGGCAGGCCCCCGAGAGGAAGCGGTAGCGCGTATCGACATCGAAATCAAAGGCCTGGCGCCGCAGGCGCTCGAGATGCAGCGCGCTGCCTTCGCTATTGGCGATGATATAGGCGCTCGCCCGCGCCACCGCCGCCTGCGGCAGAAGGGCCTCGCGGTCGCTGCCCAGCGCCGCCGCGACCTGATCGACGGCGGCGTGGGCGGCGCCCGTGCCACCCTGGCGGAAATAATCGCCGGCGATCGCGACGCGGATCCCCGTCATGCCGGCGGTCAGGTCGATGGCGACGGGCGGCTTGGCGGCCGAGACGGGATCCTTTGGGTCGTGGCCCTGCATCAGCTCGAAGGCCAGAGCGAGGTCGCCGACCGAACGGGCCATCGGCCCGACATGATCGAAACTGTCGCAAAAGGGAAACACGCCGTGGCGCGACAGGCGGCCATAGGTCGGTTTCAGCCCGAAAATTCCGCACAGCGCCGAGGGGACCCGGATTGACCCATTGGTATCCGAACCCAGGCTCACGGGCACCAGCCCGGCCGCGACGGCGGCGGCCGAACCGCTGGACGAGCCGCCGGTCATCCGGCCACGATCATGGGGGTTCAGACAATTGCCGTCATGGGCATTCTCGCCGGTAAAATCATAGGCATATTCGCCCATATTGAGAGCGCCGAGCAGAATGGCGCCATGGCGCTGGAGGCGCAGGATCAATTCGGCGTCACGGTCAGCGGGCGGTCGCGCGCGATTGATCCTGGACCCCGCGCGGGTCACCACCCCCTCAATGTCGAACAGATTCTTGACGGCGAAGGGTACTCCGGCAAGCGGACCGGGATCGATACCGCCCTCAATCATCTGATCGATCCGCAGCGCCTGCTTTCTGGCGCGTTCCGCGGTGACATCGGTGAAACTGTTGATCAGCGGATCGATCGCTTTGATGCGCGCCAAATGCGCTTCGATCAGATCGGCCGCGCTCTGCTGCCCGTCGCGGATCCGCGCGGCGATTTCAAGGGCTGTGCCACTCTCCATCACGGACCTTCCGGACAGAATACCGGAGCCGCATCCACATCAAAATCGCCGAGCGGAAAAGCCAGCAGCGGCACTGCCGCCAGCGCGGTCTGCCGGAGCGTGGCGATCACCAGCTCCCGGTCATCGGGGTCGATCGGCAGATCGATGGCTTGCGCCACCGCATCCAGATAGTTTCCCCAATCCATCTCCTTCATCGCAGCACCTTTGCCGTCAGAAGGGGAATTGCCGTTGTCCGAGTTGCATCGTGATCCATTTGACCTCAGTCATTTCTTCCCAGGAGTAATGGCCGCCCTCGCGACCATAGCCACTATTCTTGACGCCCCCGAACGGCACATGGGGTTCATCGGAAATCGTGCTGTCATTAATGTGGACCATGCCGGATTCGAGGCGCAAGGACAGATCCATCGCCTTTTGCAGATCATTGGTGATCACCGCCGCCGACAGGCCATAGAGGGTGTCATTGGCGATCCGGAGCGCCTGTTCCGCATCCTCGACTGCGATCACCGAGACCACCGGGCCGAAGCTTTCCTCGTGATAGATCCGCATATCGGCGGTCACACCGGTCAGCACAGTCGGGTCATAGAACTGGCCGTGATGCGTGCCGCCCAGCAGCAGCTCGGCGCCTTTGGCTGTGGCGTCTTTGATATGGCCGTCGATGAAGCCGCATTGCGCCGCGCGGATCAGCGGACCGACCACCGTCTCCGGATCCTTGGGGTCGCCGACCTTGACCCCTTTGATCTTGGCGACGAAACGGCGGCAGAATTCATCGAACAACGGCGCCTCGACCATCACCTTGGAACTGGCCATGCAGACCTGCCCCTGATGCAGTAAAATGCCGAAGGCGGCGCAGTCCACCGCATAGTCCAGGTCGGCATCCTTGAGGATGATCAGCGGACTTTTGCCGCCCATTTCGAGGGTGAATTTTTTCAGATGTTTCGCCGCTTCGACGGCCAGGAATTTGCCGGTGCGGGTCGAGCCGGTGAAGGTGATCATCCGCACCCGCGGATCGCTGGTCAGGGCGGCGCCGATCTCAGACGGATCGCCATTCAGCACATTGAGCACCCCGGGCGGCAGACCGGCCTCGCGGAAGATGTCAGCGATGATCAGGCCCGAAATCGGCGTCTCCTCCGACGGCTTCAGGATGAAGCTGTTGCCGGCGGCCAGCGCGAAGGCGATTTTTTTCATCGACAGCAGAAAGGGCGAATTGAAGGGCGCGATGCCGGCGATCACCCCGAGCGGGCGTCGCACGCTGAGGGAAATCTGTCCTGGCATCGACATGGGCATGGTCTCGCCGAACACATGGCGCACATCGCCGGCGGTGCTGCGCAGCAGATCGAGCACATAATCGATTTCCCACAGCGCCTTGTTGAAGGCCGATCCGCATTCCTCGATCAGGGCGTCGCGGATTTCCGCCTTGCGCGCCTCGATCACCCGCGCCGTTCGCAGCAACAACTCCTCGCGCTCGGCGACCAAACTCGCGCCCCAGCTGTCTTTGGCGCGGAAGGCCGCCGCCAGCGCCTGCTCGATCTCGATCGGCCCCGCCTGCTGGACCCGGGCGAAGACCCTTCCTGTCGCCGGATTGACGTCATCGCGCAGAATATTGCGTTGCGCCGTCACCCAGGCGCCGTCGATGAAGAGCTTGTAATGGGGAAGCCCATCGATGATCTCGGCGATCTGCATTGCATGCTCCCTCTTTCAGAGGCCGTAGGTCAGTTTGATCAGGTCGGCGGCGCGTTGGCCGATCATGGCGCAGGGCGCCATGGTATTGCCGGTGGTGATACAGGGCATGATCGATCCGTCCGCAACCCGCAGGCCGGTCATGCCATGGACGCGCAATTCGCTGTCGACCACCGACAGCGCGTCGCGACCCATTTTCGCCGTACCGCTCTGATGAAAATAGGTGCCGGCCGCGTTGCGGATGAATTGATCGAGCGCCGCGCCCTTGAGCGGTCCCGGCATCACCTCGCGTTTGGCGAAAGGCTGCAGAACCGGCGAATTGCCGATCTCGCGGCAGAGTTCGACCGCGACTCGCAAAGCGCGCAGATCGCTGTCGCTTTGCAAGAAATTGGCGTGGATGGCGACCGGATCGTCGGCAGTCCTGCCGGTCAGGGCGATATGGCCGCGGCTTTCCGGGCGCACCAGACCCGGCGCCAGTGTCCAGGCCCACTCCGAGCCAACCGGCACATCATAATCCGGCGCCACCCGCTCGCTGGCAAAGGCGGTCTCCTCAAGCACCGGTTGAAGATCGGGGGCGGGGAGGCTGGGATCGCTTTTGCAGAAGAAGGTAAACTCGGCCGAGTTGTTGCGCGGCGCCTCAGGGGTGCGATATTCCCAGATGCATCCGGCCAGCAGGATGTGATCCTGGAAATTCCGCCCGACACCCGGCAGATGGCTGATTGTGTCGATGCCGAGCGCAGCCAGCGACGTCGCCTCACCGATCCCCGACAGCATCAGTATCTTGGGCGTGTTGATGGCGCCTAAGCACAGGATCACCTCATGGCGCGCCAGGATTTCGCTTGTGCGGCCTTGCTGCCGAATACGCACGCCGCTGGCGCGGGTCCCGGTCAGGATCAGTCCGATCACCTCGGTCTGCAGCAGGACGGTCAGATTGGCCGGTCGCCGCTCCGGCGCCAGGAAGGCGGTGGCCATGGAGACCCGCTCGCTCGATCCCTTGACCAGAACATTGGGGATGCCGCAATGGCCGGTCCCTTCCATCGCCGCGCCATTGAGATCGTCGGTGGCCGGAATGCCCTGAGCCGCCGTGGCTTCCAGCAGCGCGCCGACCAGCGGGATGGGATCGTGCGGCAGGGCGATATGCACCGGTCCGCCCCGGCCGCGGCGCCGGTCATCCCGAGCGCCTTGCCAGTCCTCGAGCCTAAGATAGCGCGCCAGGACTTGTTCATAGGACCAGGCCGGATCGCCGGTCTCGGCGGCCCAGGTCTCGAAATCCTCGCGGTGGCCGCGCGCCCAGACCAGTCCATTGATGCTCGACCCGCCACCCAGCACTTTGCCCATCGGCAAGGGCGGCGTTCGGCCGTTGAGGCCCGCCTGCGGCGTGGCGCGAAACCCCCAGTCGCGCTCGGAACCGATATTCCTCATCCACAGCCGGGCGTCCCGGACCTCGACAGCGTCCGGCGGCCCGCCGGCTTCGATCAGCAGAACCGAGACGGACGGGTTCTCGGCGAGGCGGCTGGCCAGGACACAGCCCGCCGAGCCGCCGCCACACACAATAAAGTCATAGCTCTCACTCATGATGTATCATCCCTGGGGAACCAACGAACGGAGCGGGGGGATCAATTGTCCGTCGGCCGCCCGCAGTTCCCGTAAAATAGTGAAGTGATTGGCGCCCGCGATGGGCATCAGGCGGCTGGATGCATGATCGGCGACCCGCTTCTCATGCAGCGCTACACTGTCATTGACCAGGGCGGCAAGTTCATTGCTGCCATAGGCGATGATCAGGGGTTTGGGACTGACCGGCAGACGGAGCGGCGACAATCCGGCAACCTCCTGATCGGTCAATTTCAGGGCGTCATTCAGGGGAGTGAGGCGCAAGGGCTCCAGCTCATAGACTCCGGAGATCGCCAGGCCGGCGGAAATGACCGGATGATTGAGCAGCAATACGGCCAGCTGAGCGCCGGCCGACCAACCGCTGATCACCACTTTGCCGGCAACTCCATAGTCAGAACCATGGGCGCGCAGCCAGTCAAGCGCGCACCGGATCTCTTCAGTAATGTCGCGCAAATTGGCCTCGGGGGCGAGACTGTAGCCCGGCAAGGCGACGGACCAGCCATGGTCGGTCATTCCCTCGGCGAGGCAGGCGAATTCCTCGCGCCGATTACGCTGCCAATAGCCGCCATGGATGAAAATCAGGCAGGGCGCCGAGGGATTGGCAGCCGGGAAAATATCCCATTTCTGCCGCTCTTTCGGACCGTATGGAATGTCAAGATGGGCGCCGGGCCGGCTGCGAAAAATCAACGACGCGGCAATTCGCTCCGCGTTCAATCCGGCAGCATCGGGGACCGCCTTATTGTTGTCATAGGCGTCGCTCGTCATGCGGCGTCCTCGATCGGCGCGATCAACGGGCTGTCCGCATCGAAGCGCTGCCCTGCTTTCAGGGCGAAGCAGGGATGGAGAACCCGTTCGCTGATCACCGACTCGCCGCTGTTGTCGCGGAGCTGAAAACGACCGGATTTGAGGGTGAGTACCGAAATATCTGCCGTGCGACCGATGGCGAGAGAGCCGATTTCGTGGCTCAGTCCCAATAGGGCGGCGGCGTTGCTGGTCACGGTGGCGACGACCTCCGGCAAGGTCATGCCGAGCACCAGTAATTTACTCATCGCGTTGGTCAGGCTGAAGGGCGCCACACCATAGAAGGGATTGGCGGAGTGGTCCTGGGCGTCATCGCCGGGCAGCCGCGTATTGTAGCCATGCAGGTCGGCGCCGAGCGTCGTCGGTCTGACCCCGGCCGCCATGGCCTTGCGGGCAACAGCGAAGCTGAAATGGGAGCCATGGCCGACATCGACGGTGACGCCCCGTGCCAGGGCGACCTTGACGATAGGGTGGAGTTCGCCGGTCTCGGCGGAAATGAAACCGCCCGGATGTCTGGTGAAGGGATGGGCCAGCACGTCGCCCGCATCCATCAAGGGGGCGAGTTCCTCCACCAGCCGGTCGGCATCGATGCTGCTTCCGTCCTTGGTCGGCCATAATTGACCAAGATGAATGTAAAGCGGCAGGCCGGCCTCGCGGGCGATCTGCTTGCCGAGCTTGATGACATCGAGACCCCAGCGCGAGGCACCCCCGATTTCGGCGTGGGCCTTGATTCCGCGCACCAGATCTTCATTGTCCCGAGCCGTCTTGGCGCTGTAGGCGACATCGATCTGCTGCGGGCCATAGAGGTCGGGAAACAAATGGCCTTCCAGGCCGCCGACCAGATAGGCGGAAAGGAAACAAAGGACACGGCTTTGCGCCGGCGCTGCGATGAAATGGCGAAACCCGCCGAGAGTGAGCGCGCTCGGCCCACCCTGATCGACGATGGTGGTCACCCCCGACCTTATGCCCACCAGATCGGCCGGCAATCCGAACTTGCCGGTGACATGCTGATAGATGTGCCCGTGGGTGTCGATCATGCCGGGAATAACCAGCTGGCCCGAGACGTCGATCACTTCTATCGCATCATCGGGCGCATCATCGGGCGCATCATCGGGCAGGAGGGCGGGTCCGACATGGCGGATCAGGCCGCCGCTGACGGCGACATCGCCGATCTCGTCGCGGCCCATGGCCGGGTCGATGATTCGCCCGCCGCGCAGCAGCAGGTCATAGCGCGCTGTCATCTCGATCCATCCCCGAATGGCCCCGCTTTCGCCAACACGCTTTACCGACACCGAAATTAGATAGTATGCTGACGAAATAGGCAATGCAACAGATGCCTTAAAAATCATCACAGCGGAACGCTTGGCATCGATTGGGGACGGATGAGGTGGGAAAGGGCGGATCAGGGATCGGGTGCCGCGTGGCGCGCAAAGAGGACGACCGCTATCTGCGCGGCCGGGGCGAATTTGTCGCCGATATCCGACTGGCGAACATGCAGGAGCTGGCCTTTGTGCGGAGTCCGCTGGCTCATGCGCGGATCATAGCCATTAAGATACCCGACGCGCTGCGCGCCAAAGTTTTCACCGGCACGGATCTGACCGGCGTCAAGCCGATCACCGCGATTTCCGCCTTGCCGGGTTTCAAGGTTTCGTCCCAGCCAGCCCTGGCGCTGGGCAAGGTGCGTCATGTCGGCGAGGCGGTCGCCGTCTGTGTCGCCGCCAGCCGGGCCGAAGCGGAGGATATCGCCGAGTTGGTCGAGGTCGATTACCAGCCGCTGCCGGCGGTGGTCGACATGCGCCAGTCGCGCCAACCCGGCCAGACCCTGATCCACGACCACTGGCCCGATAATATCTTTCTCGAGACGAGGGTCGACGGCGATCTGAGCGCGGCGCGCCGCCAGACGGCGGTCACGGTGCGGCGCCAATTGCGCACCGCACGGCAAAGCATGGCGCCGATGGAGGGGCGCGGCGTGATCGCCCAGTGGGATCATCGGCTTGAGCAGCTGGTGTTGTATAGCGCGACGCAAATGCCGCACATCATCCGCACGGGATTGGCTGACTGTCTGGGCCTGCCCGAGGAGGCGGTGCGGGTGATCGCCCCCGATGTCGGCGGCGGCTTCGGCTATAAAGGCATTCTCTTGCCGGAGGAAATCTGCGCCGCCTATCTCGCCCGCCGGCTCGGCCATCCAGTGCGCTGGATCGAGGACCGCCGCGAGCAACTCACCGGCAATGCCAATTGCCGCGAACATTATTATGACCTGACGGCCTTCGCCGACCAGGAGGGCCGCCTGCTCGGGCTCGAGGCCGAAGCAATCGTCGATGCCGGGGCCTATTCGATCTATCCGTTCTCGGCCTGTCTGGAGGCGGCGCAAGTCGCCAGCATATTGCCGGGCCCCTATGTTCTGCCGGCTTTTCGCTGCGTAACCTGGTCGGCGGCGACCAATAAGCCGGCAATCCTGCCCTATCGCGGCGTGGCAAGGGCGGGAGTCTGCTATGCGATCGAGACCATGCTGGACGCGATCGCCGCTGAACTCGGCAAGGACCCGGTGGAGGTTCGGCTGCTCAATCTGGTGCCGCCCGAGGCCATGCCGTATGACAATGTCACCGGCAAACATTTTGACAGCGGCGATTATCCGCTCTGCCTGCGGCGCGCGGTCGATGCTTTCGATCTGCCGGCGATCCGCCGGCGTCAGGCGGCGGAGCAGGGCCCGATCCGCACCGGCTTCGGAGTCGCCATCTTTTGCGAGCAGGCGGCCCATGGCACCTCGGTCTATGCCGGCTGGGGCATCCCGATGGTGCCCGGATTCGAACAGGCGGTGGCGCGGCTGACCCCCGATGGCGGGCTCGAAATCCGCGTCGGCATCCAGTCGCACGGGCAGGGGCTCGAAACCACGCTCGCCCAGGTCGCCCATGAAATTCTCGGCGTCAAACTCGATCGCATCAAGGTCGTCCATGGGGATACGGCGCTCACGCCCTACAGCACCGGCACCTGGGGATCGCGCTGCATGGTGATGGCGGGCGGCGCCGTCGCCGCGGCGGCGGAACAACTCGGCAAGCGGATCGCCGTGATCGGCGCCCACCTGTTGCAAAGCCCGCCCGGGTCTGTCCAGATCGCGGACGGCAGGGTGGTGGGCGGCGGCCGCTCGATCGCCATCGCCGAGGTCGCCCATGTCTGGTATCGCCGACCGCAGGATCTGCCCGCCGGTTTGGATGGCGGCGGGCTCGAGGTGACGGCAGGCTACAAGACGGCGCGCGACAGCGGCACCTTCAGCTATGCCGCCCACGCCGTTCTGCTCAGCGTCGATACGGAGCTGGGCAGCGTGACCCTGCTCGACTACGCCATTTGCGAAGACGGCGGGGTCTTAATCAATCCGATGATCGTCGATGGCCAGATCATCGGCGGCGTCGCCCAGGGCATCGGCACCGCGCTTTATGAGGAAATGACGTTCGATGACCAGGGCCAGCCGCTGGCGGCGACCTTGGCCGACTATTCTCTGCCCGGTGCGACCGAGGTGCCGGTGCTGCGCATCGACCATATGGAAACACCCTCGCCCTACTCCCGTTTTGGCCAGAAGGGGATCGGCGAAGGCGGCGCCATCGGTCCGCCGGCGGCGATCGCCAATGCGGTCAATGACGCGCTGAGGCCTTTGGGCGCGATGGTCTCCGCCTTGCCGATCACGCCAAAGCGGATTCTCGACGCGCTGGCTGCGGTCAGCCCATGAAGCCCGCTCCCTTCGCCCTGTCGGTCGCCGGCAGTCTGCCCGATGCCGGGCAAAAATTGGCGGCGGGCGGCACTCTGATCGCCGGGGGCCAATCGCTCGGCGCCATGCTGAATTTCCGCATCGCCCGTCCCGACCGGTTGATCGCCATTGATCGTGTTGCCGCGCTTCGCCGCATCGTCGAGGATCGGGACTCCGTGACGATCGGCGCCGCCGTTACCCATGGCGAAATCGAGGATGGCGCGGTGCCCGACATTGGTCAGGCGGTGCTGCCGAACGTCGCCGCCGGCATCGCTTATCGCGCCGTCCGCAATCGCGGTACCATCGGCGGAAGCCTTTGTCATGGGGACCCGGCGGCCGACTGGCCGACCGCTCTGACCGCCCTCGATGCGGTGGTGCTGACCGCGGGGCCGGGCGGGGAGCGACGCATTCCGATCAATGAATTCATCACCGGCGCCTTTCGCACCTCCCTCCAACCCGGGGAATTGCTTCAGGCGGTGCGCATTCCCCGCTTGTCGCCTCGGGCGCGCTGGGTCTATCGTAAGCTTTGCCGCAAACCCGGTGAATTCGCCCATGTCATGATCGCGCTGCTGCTCGACCCCGACCGCGGCCGCCGACGCCTGGTCATGGGAGCCTTGGCCGGCCCGCCGCTGTTGTTCCGCGACAGCTTCGACGATGTCGCGGCCGCCCTGCCGTCCGACGACGCCGCACTCCATCAGCAACAATTGGTCCTGTTGCGGCGGGTCTTGGCGGAGGTCGGTGAATGACCGAATTGGTCTGCCAGGTCAATGGCGGCCAGGTCCAGGCCGAGGTGACCGATCGCACCAGCCTGGCCGATTTTCTTCGCGAACAATTGTTCCTGACCGGCACCCATCTCGGCTGCGAACAGGGGGTGTGCGGCGCCTGCACCCTTCTGCTCGATGATCAGCCGGTGCGCTCCTGCCTGACCTTGGCCGTCGTCTGTCAGGATCGTCGCATCCAGACCATCGAAGGGTTGGAGCAGGATCCCGTCATGGAACGGCTGCGCGCCGCCTTCACCGCCGATCACGCGCTGCAATGCGGTTATTGCACTCCGGGCATGCTGGTGACGGCGCGGGATATCATACTTCGTCTGAAGGACGCCGATGATGATCGCATCCGCCTCGAATTGGCTGGCAATCTTTGTCGCTGCACCGGCTATAACGGCATCGTCCGGGCGATCAGGCGGGTTCTCGACCAGGGACCGATCGCGAAGATGCCGCCGCGCACGAATTTGCCCGAGCGATCCCTCACCGTGACGGCACCGGCCGCGCCGCCTCAATCGGTGGTGCCGGCCGGCGGCGATGCGCAGTTGCGCCAGACCCTGACTCTCGACCTGCCGCTGGCGCAGATCTGGTCGGCGCTGCAGGATCCCACCCTGATCGCCGGCTGCGTTCCCGGCGCCATGGTCACGGATCTTGGCGATGGAAGGTTGAGCGGCGAAATGCAAGCGGCCCTGGGGCCGATCAAGACGCGCTTTGCCGGCGAAGCGAGCATCCGCCTCGATGCAGATCAAAAATCCGGGACGGTCAGCGGGCAGGGGCGCGACCTGTTCACCGGAACCCGGCTGACCGCCGAGATGCGGTTCCAGGTCACCGCCGTCACCCCCAAGCGCAGCGAGATCAGCCTCTCGATCACCTATGATTTGCAGGGCGCCTTGGCGCAATTCGGCCGCGGTCCGGTGGTGCGGATAGTCGCCGCCGAGATCGCCGAGCAGGCCGGGCGGGCCTTCGAGGCCAAATTGCGCGGCGAAAATCTGCGTCCGATCAGCCGGTTGGTGCTGATCGGCCGGATAATCAGGCGATTGTTCCAGGGGCGAGGGCGATGATCGAGGATGCCGACATCGCCGCCTTCGCCCGCGATCTGGCGCATCGGCCGGGCTTTCTGATCCGCCGGCTGCATCAGATTCATCTGGCCCTGTTCGCCGAGGAATGCGCCGCCTTTCAGGTCACACCGGTGCAGTTCAGCATCCTGTCGGTTGCCTCCTTACGGCCCGACCTCGATCAGGTGCGGCTGGCGATTGAGATCGGGGTCGATCGCGCCACCCTGGCCAATGTGCTTGCTCGCCTGGAAAAGCGCGGTCTGGTCATACGCCGCGCCAGTCCGGTAGATGGGCGGATGAAGCTGGTCTCGCTGAGTAGTGAGGGCGAGGCCCTGCTGCGGCAGATGGCGCCAGCCGCCGAACGGGCCCATGCCCGCACTCTCCTGGGTTTGACGGCGCGCGAACGCGCCGCTTTCATCCAGTCGCTCCGTCAGCTGGTGGATGCCGGCAATGATTATGGGCGGGCGCCGTTGCGACTGGAATAGGCGTCTACGACCCGCGGCGCCCAGCTCCCCGTATCGATGCAGGCGCGCACATGCTGAGCGATGTCCTGCATCGGCGCGATCCAGACCTGACCTTTGTCGAGAATCTTGCCAATCATCTGATGGGTGTGGTGCCAGCGCGCCAGCCTCCCCGACAGGAAGGGATGCCAGACCGGGATCCACAGCCCGCCATAGGTCCACATCACGTCGAACTCATCCCACCAGACCTCCCAGGCGCGTGCCGGCGACTGGATCGGCATTTCCATGCCGAGGTCGAGGGAGTGCATGAAGGGCGGCCAGTCATCCATGCCCCAGTGCGACGGGAGTTCCAGCAGAGTTCCTTTGGCCGCTTGCAGCAGATAGGGAATGTCGTCACCCATCAACGAGGCGTCATAGGCGATGCCATGGTCGAGCAGCAAGTCGGTTGAGCGGTGGGAATAATTATAGAGCGGCGCCCGCCATCCCGGCGTCTTCTGGCCAGTGATCGATTGAAGAGCGGTCAGGCTGCGCTCCAGCCAATAGGCTTCCTCGACGTCGGACAGCTTATTGGGGTTCTCATGCAGATAGCCATGACCCGAGACTTCATGGCCATCCTTCAGCATGGCCTCAATCGCATAGGGATAGCGTTCGGCGCACCAGCCGGGAACGAAGAAGGTCTGTTTGATGCCATAATGGCGATAGGTTGCCAGGATGCGGGGGATCGCCACATCGGGCCCATAGCGCAGCATCGAGGCGGTGGCGACCATGCTGTGTGCCTTTTCCGGATGAGCCAGGTGGAGCAGACTTTCCGCATCCATATCGAGGGTGAAACAGACCGCGCATTTCGCGCCATTCGGCCAGGGAACCGGGTTTGCGATCATGAGGTTTTTCCGAGAGCCAATGATTTAGAGGGCGATTCAGACATTACAGTGACGCGGATTCGCGTCAATGTAATGTCATCGCGCTCTGGAAGGGTGCGTCGTCAATTCGGTCAGGCTAACATTGGGTCTTTCCGCCATCGACGGTCCAGGCGGCGCCGGTGACAAAGGCGGCGGCATCGCTTGCCAGAAAACCGACCGTCGCCGCGATGTCCTCGGGCCGACCAAGCCGGCCGAGCGGGATGGTTTTGATCTCGGCGGCGCGTGCCGCAGCCTGATCCCCCAGGTTCGCGAATTCGTCTTGCAGCATGGCGGTGTCGATCGGTCCCGGGCAGACGCAATTGACGCGAATGCCAGCTGGCGCCAATTCGATCGCCAAGGCGCGGCTCCAGGCGATTAACGCGCCTTTGCTGGCGCTATAGGCGCTATAGCCGGCCTGCCCGATCAGCGCCAATTCCGAGGCGATGGTGATGACCACGCCCCGCGATGCGCGCAGGGCGGGCAACAGACCACGGGTCAGGCGCACCGCGGCGAGGAAATTGACCGCCATGATATCGTCAAGCAGCTCATCATCGCAGTCCTCAAGGGTGGCAAGCCGAAGAATACCGGCATTATTGACCAGAATATCGCACGGCCAGGCGAGCGGTTCGGCGAGCGCGGCTCGATCGGCCAGATCGACCGGCCAGGGGTGAAACCGTGTGCCCAGGTGATCTTGCAGTGCGCGCAGACCTGCCGCGTTCCGGTCGATCCCGATCACCTCGGCGCCCTCGGCGATCAGGCGCCGGACGATGGCGGCGCCGATCCCGCCAGCCGCGCCGCTGACCACGGCGTGCCGTCCCGCCAAGGTGTCAGAGATCGACATCGGTAATCCGCCAGATCGGGCCCGAGCCATCGTCGCTTACCAGCAGGGCATAAAGGAAAGAACAGGCGACCGTTTGGATCATGATTTTCGCTCGTGCGTTCCTCCGCTTATAGCGAGCTTCGTGCCGGCTGTCAGCCCAGTTCGCGGAGGTCAGGGTTTCCCCGCCTGACCATCCCGCCGTTCCTGCAGCCCCTTCCGTGCCAGCGCATCGGCGCGTTCATTTTCCGCATGGCCGGCGTGACCCTTGACCCAATGCCAGCTGACTTTATGGCGCGCGACCTCGGCGTCCAGCGCCTGCCAGAGATCGACATTCTTGACCGGCTTGTTGTCGGCGGTCTTCCAGCCGCGCTTTTTCCAGCCGTGGATCCATTCGCTGATGCCCTTCTGGACATATTGGCTGTCGGTATAGACGGCGACCTGGCAGGGGCGCTTCAGCGTCGCCAGACCTTGGATCACCGCCATCATTTCCATGCGGTTATTGGTGGTATCGGGCTCACCGCCGCAGAGCTCCCGCTCATTGTCCTTCCAGCGCAGGATCGCGCCCCAGCCGCCCGGGCCTGGGTTGCCGGAGCAGGCGCCGTCGGTGAAGAGGTCGATTTCGCTCATGCCCGGATCAGACCATAGTCGGCGACGTCGCGGATGCCCTGATGGAAGCGCAATTTATCGGCATATTCCATTGGGTCCTTGCGTTTGACGAGAGCACCCGGTGGCGTGTTCAGCCAGTCATACAGGCGGGTCAGCAAAAACCTTACCGCCGCGCCGCGCGCCAGGATCGGCAGGGCGGCATATTCCGCGGCCAGGAGGGGGCGCTGACGCTGATAGGCCGACAGCAGGGCTCTGGCTTTCGTGACATTGAAGGCGCCATCGCCCTCGAAGCACCAGGCATTCAGACAGATGGCGAGGTCATAGGCGAAAAAATCGTCGCAGGCGAAATAGAAATCGATCAGACCGGAGCAATCCTCGCCGGTGAAGAACACATTGTCGGGAAAAAGATCCGCATGGATGATGCCGCGTGGCAGATCCCGCGGCCAATGGGCTTCCAGCCAGTCGAGCTCGCCTTGCAGCAATTCCTTGAGCCCCGGCCTGACCTCATCGGCGCGCGCCGATTCCTGATTGAACAGCGGGCGCCACGCCTCGACGCTCAGGGCATTGCGCCGGTGCAGGGCGAAATCCTGACCCAGCAGATGCATCTGCGCCATGACGCCGCCCAAGCCGCCACAATGAGTGACCGTCACCCGGCGCGGCCACAGACCGGTCAGGAAACTGGCGATGGCGGCGGGCCGTCCGCAGAGTTGGCGCAGCGCCTCCCCATCGCGACCATGCAAGGGGGTCGGGCAGCGCAGCCCGCGTTCGGCCAGATGCTGCATGAGGCCCAAGAAGAAGGGCAGTTCGCTGGCATCGACGCGCTTTTCATAGAGCGTGAGAATGAAGCTGCCGCGCGTGGTCTGCAGCAGGAAGTTGGAGTTCTCGACCCCTTCGGCGATCCCCTTGCAACTGGTCACCTGACCGATGTCATATTGGGCGACGAAGGCTTCCAGCTCTTCATCGGACACTTCGGTATAGACCGCCATGGGACATCCTGAATATGCATAGTGCCCGCTTGTGCTGGCTGGTGCTGTTCTCTAAAGTCGCCACCATTATCAGAATTGCGGTGTTCGAGAAAGGTGTACCCATGTCGGTTGAGGGGCGGGTGAAATTGGTTGGCAGGCGTTTGGCGTTGGTTGCCCTGGTCGGTTGTTTGGTCGCCCTGTCCGCCTGTAAGGTTTTCGTCAAGGAGGAACCGCCACCCTGTCCGCGTGTCTCGATCCTGGCTGACGCCGCCAAACTGGTGCAATTCCGTGAGGGCACCGGCCGCGACCTCACCGATATCACCCTCAAGGCCGAGATCGTCAATTACCATGGAAGCTGTTTCTACGATAAGAGTGGGCAGTCCATGACCCTGACGGTGCAGGTCGGGATCGATGCCGAGCGCGGTGTCGCGCTGATCGGCGATAGTGCCTCGATCAGCTATTTCATTGCCGTTCCCGAGTTCTTCCCGCAGCCCGCAGCGAAGAAAGTCCTGCCTCTCACCTTACAGTTCAGCAAAAATTCCGACCACCTGCACGCCACCGACGGCGATGTCCAAATTACCTTTCCGATCAAGTCCCTCAAGGAAATGGAGCGTTACGAGGTTTTTATCGGCTTGCAGCTCGACCAGGCCCAGCTCGACTATAACCGTCAGCATAGCGGTCGCGACTGACCATGCGGGGTGAGACTCCCCAGGGTGACGAACATGGCGAAGAGCAGGGCGACCACCGTCCCGACCAGCCCGCGGGCCCGTCCGGGAAAACCCTCCTGATCGCCGCCCTCGTCGTGGTGGCGCTCGGATATTTTCTGTCGGTCAAATTGCACGAGATGGGGCGCCTGCAGGACTGCGTCATGTCGGGCCGACGCAATTGCGCGTCGGCAGCCGACCCGTCGCAATGACCGACGCCGACCGGGCGCCGTTCTTCATCGGCGCCGGCGCCTATCGCCATCACGGCCTGGCCTCGGTAGACAGGTTGCTGAGGCGCGGCGGGTTTCTAACCCCCGCGACGACCGATCAGCCGGACATCAGCCAAGAGACACCGCCCTCTCTGTTCGAGTTTCAAACTCAGCTCGCAAGCCTGACCGGCATGGAGGTTGCCAATGCGCCGCTCGATGACGGCGCCACCGCGACCGCTGAAGCCGCCGCCATGGCGGTGCGTATCACAAAGCGGGATCGCGTGCTGATTTCGGGCGGCGTCCATCCGCAGTATGCCGCGACCGTCGCCGCCGTCCTGCAAACCAATGCGATCGAGGTCGAGTGCCTGGCGCCCGATCCCCTGGCGTTTGAAGACCTGCTCGGTCGTCTCAAAGATGATTTGGCCTGCGTCATCCTGCAGAACCCGAGTTTTTTCGGCCATCTGCATGATCTGACCGCCCTTGCCGCCGCCTGCCGGGAATGCGGCATCGTGCTGGTGATGGTGGTGACCGAGCCGGTTTCTCTCGGATTTGTCCCGTCGCCCGGCGATATGGGTGCCGATATTGTGGTCGGCGAAGGCCAGTCGATCGGTCAGGGGCTCACGCCTGGCAGTCCGGGCCTGGGGCTGCTCGCAACAAGGGAAAAATTCATCCACCACATGCCGGACCGGCTGCTCGGCCAGACCAGCACGAAGGGCCAGGTTTCCGACCTGAGCGCTCTGGCCTTCGCCCTTCATCTCGCGCTGCTCGGGGAAAGCGGTCTGAAGGCCCTCGCGGCGGTCAATCACGAGCGCGCCGGGCGATTGGCTGACGGGGTCAGCTCGATCAGGGGTGTGAGGCTGTTGCCGAGCAATTTTTTCAACGAATTCGCTGTGTTGTTGCCGGTCGCGGCGGCGCCTCTGGTCGAGCAACTCGCCGGGCGCGGTATGCTGGGCGGTGTGCCGCTCTCACGCTTTTACCCAAGCTATCCCGAACTGGAGCCGATTCTGTTGCTGGCGGCGACCGAAACCAACAGCGTCGCGGACATCGACAGCTTTATCGCGGCCTTGCGCGACTTGCTGCCATGATTGCCGTCAATGCAGCAAGTTGGGCAGATCCTTGATAGCGGAATCGACCAACGCGGCGGCCTTGTCCTTCGTCAGGGTCTCAACGATCAGGCCCCGTGTCGCGGCAACAGCGATTTCGACCGCCATATTGCGGACTTCGCGGGTCGCCTCGGCTTCCGCCTGGCGGATCCGCTCCATCGCCTGTTGTTCGCGGCGCATCACCAATTCGTCCAGGTCGCTGCTGGCCTGAGCGGTCAGGCGGGCGGCCTCGGCCTTGGCTTGCGCGATGATCGCTGCGGCTTCGGCCAGCGCTTCGCGCTGTTTCTTCTGATAGGCGGCCAGCAGTTCCTGCGCTTCATCGCGTAATTTTTCGGCCTCGGCAAGACGGTCGCGTATCTTGTCGCGGCGGCCATCCAACCCCTTGATGATGGCCTTGCTGACCGGCCGGGCCAATAAGACGACGACGATCAACCAGGTAATCGCCACCCAGCTTTCCGGATTGGCGAAAAAGCCGGGCTCGGCGGCGCTATCCGCGGCCGTCTCGGCGGCTTGCGCGACGGAAAAAAACATCAGCGCGTCCCTCCCAGGCTGTCGGTGATGGCGGCTTCGATCTGGGCGTCATCGGCGGTCTGACCGGTGAGGCGCATGAGAGTGGCACGCGCCAGATCAGCGGACATTTCCCGGATGTGCGCCAGCGCTTCGTCCTTGGCAGCCTGAATCCGGCCTTCTCCAGCCCGAATCTGGACCGCCAAGGCCTCGCCGAGCGCCTTTTGCCGCGCCTCGGCTGCGGTCGCCATGGCCTGCTGACAAGCCTGTAAGATCCGCTGCGCCTCGGCGCGCGACTCGGCGAGCGCTTTTTCATAGGCGGCGATCGCCGTCTCGGCCTCGCCTCTCAACTGGGCAGCCTTGTCGAGATTACCATCGATCCGTTTCTGCCGATCTTCCAACACACTGCCGATTTTCGGCAGCGCGAAGACAGAAAGGAGAATCAGCAGCAGCGTGAAGCTGGCATAGAGCCAGAACAGCTGCGAGGCGAAGGTGGTAGGATCAAATTGCGGCATGGCGCTTGCGCTTCCAGGATACGGGTCGGGCAGCGGAATTGAGCTGTGGGTGACGGATCGCCGGCGCCGCCGGCGATCCACTGTCTGAACCGACCTGCTTAGTGAACGAACAGCAGAATCAGGGCGACAACCAGGGCGAACAGCGCGATCGCCTCGGTCACGGCGAAGCCGATCCAGCCATAGAGCTCGACGCTCTGCTTGGCGGCCGGATTGCGACCGACGGCGGTGATCAGGGACGCCCAGATATTACCCACACCGATGCCGGCACCGATCATGCCGATCGCGGCCAGGCCAGCACCAATCGCACTTGCAGCTTGCTGATCCATAAAAACTTCCTTTTCTAAAAAGCGAACAACACAAAGAAACCTCTGGTCCCGGCACCTCAGTGCATGTGGATGGCATCATGCAGATAGATGCAGGTCAGCACGGTGAACACATAGGCCTGTAACAGCGCGATACCGAATTCCAGCACTGTCACTCCGCCCAGGAAGGCCATGGGCAGGATTCCGAACACGCCCAGCGCCACCACGAAGCCACCCATCACCTTGAGGATGATGTGACCCACCGTCATGTTGGCGAACAGACGGATCGCCAGGCTGAAGGGGCGCGAACAATAGGAAATCAATTCGATCGGCACCAGGATGAAAGCGGTCGGCCAGGGCGCGCCATGCGGGAAGAACATCCGCAGATAATGCGTGCCGTGGCGGGCGAAGCCGATGATGGTGACGCCGACGAAAATGACGATGGCCAGACCAAAAGTGACGATGATGTGGCTGGTGTAGGTGAAGGTGTAGGGCACCATGCCGATCATATTGCCGAACAGCACGAACATGAAAAGACTGAAGATAAACGGGAAATATTTCCGCCCCTCGCTGCCGACATTATCCCTGATCATATTGGCGACAAATTCGTAGAGCAACTCGGCCATCGATTGCCACCGGCCCGGAACGAGGGCGCGACCTTTGACCGAAAGGGTCAGGAATAAGGTCGTCAACACGACCGTCACCACCATGTAGAGGGATGAATTGGTGAAGGAGATGTCTACTCCCCCGATATCCAACGGTATCAGGGGTTCGATCTTGAACTGCTCGACCGGATTAGCCAAAACACGCCTCGCTCATCATGCCTTATTATCGTCCCGTGGCATTTGTTGATGTTTCCGCCGTGCAGCCTGCCCGAGACCGACCGACTCATCGAGACCCTGAACCGCGCGATACATGTTGACCACGCTGGCCGCCGCCCCCAAAAAGAAAAACACCACCATCAACCAGGGCTTCGTGCCCAGCCAGGAATCGAGCCCAAAACCGATCAATGATCCCGCTGCGATCCCCGCCACCAACTCCACGCCCATGCGGGCGCCCAACCCTGCGCCCGACCCTGCTCCCATGCCGGGCCCCGCCTCGGCCCGGGTTTCACGCTGTTTCCCGCCACCCCGAGCTGCCCGTGCGGCGCTCAATCGAGCGGCAAGATCGTCGAGTGGGTTGGGTTTTCCCGAATCGTCGCTCATGGCCTTGGTGACGTTAGAGAAATGCCGCCCTGTCACGCAGATCGGTAAAAAGCGCCGGCACCATACGGGCTAGGCTCCCCCCCTGTCAAGGAGACAAAACCGGCTTTTTCGCCCGTATTTCCGACCAGAGTCTGGTGACGATACCAAAAGCTCATCGACCGGGTCGCTTGGCTTTTTCCGTCGTCTGGGTAAGGATCAATAAGGTCAACAGGGCGGGGGGATCGGTTGTCGGGTTGTCACAAGCAGAAGTCAGCGGCCATTCTCGCGCTGATAGCGGGGATGGCCATCGCCAGGGTGGGCCGGGCGCAGGATCTCGATTATGCAAAATTTGAGAGTCTGTTCGGGGAAACCGTCACGATGAGCGCCACCGGCAAACCGGAGCGCCTGTCCGATACGCCGGTGCTGATGAGCGTGATCACCGCCGCCGACATCGCGCGGTCCGGCGCGCGTGATATTCCCACTTTGCTTGGCCGGCTCGCCGGTATCAATCTGGTCCATTCCTCGACCAGTTCGTCGGTCATCGGCATCGGCGGCTATGCCGACACGTCGATCAGCCGGGTGATGGTGCTGGTTAATGGCCAGCAATATTATTTTGATGGCTTCAGCAATGTTTTCTGGTCATCCCTTCCGGTCGAACTCACGGAGATCCGCCAGATCGAAGTGATCCGCGGCGCGCAAAGCGCGCTCTATGGCTTTAACGCGGTGGATGGAGTGATCAATATCATCACCTTCGATCCCGCCGCGGACCGCCTCGATCGGGCGCAAATTCAGGGTGGCAGTCAGGCGACCCGCGATGTCTCGGCCAGCGTCACCCAACCCGTGAACGAGAGATCCGGCATCAGGGTAACGGTCGCCGATGACCATGCCCATGACAGCGGCCTGGTGGTGATGACGCCGGGTCAGGACCATTTCGCCATCAATCCCGAGCGCCGCTCGCTCTCGCTCGATGGCGAATTCAGCCTTGCCGACGAGAGCCGCATCGGCATCGCCGCCTCGCATACCGACGCTACCGAGCGCTCGATCAATAATGTCTATTACTACGATGCAAGGATCGTCACCAATTCGATCAAATCCAATTTCACCGCCAACAGCGACCTCGGCCGGTTCGACGCGACCGCCTATTACACGGTCCTGGACGTGCCATGGGCGCGGACCGGTAATTTTCCGACTTTCGCCATCGAAGATCACACGGCCGTCCTCCAACTGTCCGATCTTTTCAAGCTCAGTCCGGTCGACAGTTTCCGCCTTGGGGTTGAGGGCCGACGCGATTCCGCCAATGCCGGAGTGGCCACCGACGGCACCCTGACCAATCTGCTCGGATCCGGCTCCTTCATGTGGGAACATCGCTTTTCCGACGATCTGTCGATGGTCAATGCGGCGCGCTATGACTATCAGAGCCTCAAACGGCGGGGCCCCGATCTGCCGACGGATCTTTTCACCAACGCTGATTTCGATCGTTCGGTGGATGGGCTGAGCGGCAATTCCGCCGTCATTGCCAGGCTCGACAGCGACAATACAGTCCGGCTTTCCGTGGCGCGCGGCCTGCAATTACCGTCACTCGATCAATTGGGCGAGGTCCAGCATGCGACAGCCTCTGATCCGCTGCCCGGCTTCATCTTTGGCAATCCGGCGCTGCGGACCTCGGTCGTCTATGACGAGCAGCTTGGCTTCGAACATCGCTTCGATGACGGAGACAGCAGCGCCGGTCTCACCCTGTTCCATGATGCGACCATGAAACACACGGCGGGGCGGACGATTCTGATCCGTCAAGATGGTTTGAATGTCGTCTATGGCATGTCGGCCGGATCGCTCGCCAATGGTGTGGAGCTTACTGTGCAGCACAAAGCCGCCCAGGGTTGGAGCTGGGGCGCCAATGCGACCTATGAGAGGCTGCATCAGCATGCCGAGCTCTATCTTGACGACGGGACGCCGACAAAAAAGATCAACGCCAATATCGGCTATGGCTGGCAGGGATGGGAGCTCGATCTTTACGGCACTGCCGTCGGCGGCTTGAAGGGCAAGCAGATCATTCAGCTCTTTCCTGGCCCGGAGCTCAGTCCGGCGGTGAAGGATTATGTCAGCCTGGCGCCCCGGCTGGGTTGGCATCCCCGAGAGTATCTGACAGTTGAACTCTCCAGCGACAATCTTTGGGCTTATTACGATACGCCGGGCCAAAGAATGCCGGCGACCTACTGGTTGTCGGTTTCAGCCCATTATTGACCGCTCAGACCATAAGGAATAGGGGAGGCTCCTCTCTCACTGATTTGGCGGCGGCGCCTTTTGCGGCGGCGGCGGATTGGCGGCCTTGCCTTTTGCCGTCTTGTCATCGGTAAAAGGCGTCAGGGGAATTTTCTGCTTTTGCGCGAGGCATTGATCGTGGGCCGGTGTCGGCTGAACGTCGTGCCCGTCCTGGATTGGCCGACCGCCGCAGTCGGCATAGGCTTCAGCCTCGGTATCTGCGCCGGCCTTCTTCTCAGGTTCGCCGGCCTGGCCTAGGCCGGTCGCAAGAAGGGCAGCCATCAGAAAGGATGATCGAAAAAGCGCGTTCATGCCGCCGAGCATAGACCAAAATACCCTCGACAGAAATCACGGACTCTACTCAGGCCTCGCGCAAGGTCTCGGCGAGGCGCAGATCGACCGAGACCAGAGTGGAGACCCCGCGTTCGGCCATGGTCACGCCATAAAGGCGATCGACCCGCGCCATGGTCATGCGGTGATGGGTCACCACCAGAAAGCGGGTCTTCGAGGACTCGGCGATTTCCGCAACCAGACTGCAGAAACGGTCGACATTGGCGTCATCGAGCGGCGCGTCGACCTCATCCAGCACACAGATTGGCGCGGGATTGGTCATGAAGACCGCGAACAGCAGGGCGAGCGCGGTCAGTGCCTGTTCGCCGCCCGACAGCAGCGACAGGATCTGCAGTCTTTTTCCAGGCGGGCTCGCCATGATCTCAAGACCGGCCTGCAGCGGGTCGGTGGACTCGGTAAGCGTCAGATGGGCGCGGCCGCCGCCGAACAGCCGGACGAACAGATCGCGGAAATGGCGGTCGACCTCCTGGAAGGACGCCAGGAGCTTTTGCCGCCCCTCGCGATTGATCTCGCCGATCGCATGGCGGAGCTTGTGGATGGCGGCGACCAGATCGGCCTGCTCAGCCTTCAGGATCGCGATCTGCGCTTCCAGTTCAGCGACCTCGTCATCGGCGCGCAGATTGATTGGCCCCAAGGCCTCGCGGTCTTCGGTCAATTTATCGAACTGCCGCTTCAGATCAGCGCTGTCGCCGGCCGCGCTATCGCCGACCTCGCGCTCGAGCTGTTGCGGCGAAAGATTGAGCCGCTCCCGGATCCGTTCCGCCAGGATCTGCCCCGCCTGGGCCGCGGCAGCCACCATTGACTGGCGGCGGATGCGCTCTTCGCGGGCCTGAGCCAGAGTCTGTTCCGCCTCGCGCAGCAGTCGGTCGGCGGCGGACAGCGCCTGCTCCCCATCGATCAAACTCGCTGCCGCCTGACGCCTGGCCTCCTCTGAAGCGGCGATCTGATCGAGCAGCGCTTCGCGCTTGCCGGCAATTTCCCGCGGCAGATCGGTCAGTCGCTCAAGTTCGGCCAGCGCATCGGCATGGCGCTCCTGAAGTTCCCGGCAGTGGCTCTCGGCAGCGCTTTGCCGATCGCGCCAGGCCTTTTGCTCAAAATCGATCTGCGCCAATCGACGTTTGCGATCGCCAGCCTCGCGCTTCAGCTGGTCGAGCGCGCTTTGTGCCTCGACCAGGGCAAGGCGGCGTTCCGCGAGGCCCGTGCGGGCCAGCGCAAGATCATCGCGCCGCCCGTCATTGGCGTCGAAAGATGCGGCGCGCGCTCTGGCCCCGTCCAGACCAGCGACCGCCTCAGCAAGATCTGCGGCGAGAGCCGCCGCCTGGTCGGCCAGGGCCGCCTGGCGTGATGCCGCCGCGGCCGCGCGCTGCGCCAGACGGCTATGGATCTCACGGATCTTTCCGAGTTCGGTCTCGGCGGCGCGACCCTGATCGCGGGCCTGGCGCTCGGCGGCGATTTCCTTCTCGACCAGAGAGGCGGCCTGATCGGCCCGCAGAGTCGCCTCCTCGAGTCCGAGATCGCTGTCATCCAATTGCGTATCGATTTCGCGCAGGCGATTGCGCTGACGCAGACGGATCGCCGCTGCATTGGGGGCGCCGGCCCGAATGGTGAAGCCGTCCCAGCGCCACAGCGCTCCTTCCGGGGTCACCAGCCGCTGGCCCGGGCGCAGGCTCAGCCGCAGTTCCTCGGCGAGGCTCGCCTCACGGATCACGCCGATCTGACTGAGTCGGCGCGCGAGGGCCGCCGGCGCGGTGACGAAGCGGGCCAGGGCGTCGCAACCGGGCGGCAGCGCCGGAGGATCGCTGAGCGGCGGCAAGGCGTCCCAGCGGAAAGCCGCATCCTCGCCGACCGGCGCCGCCAGATCGTCGCCCAGCGCGGCGCCCAGAGCCACCTCATAGCCTGGGCGGGCGGTGATCTGATCGAGCACCGGATGGCGGGCATCGCCGGCGGCCTCCGCCATGATCTGGCGCAGCGCGTCGCCCTCCGCCGTGAGCCGCGCGCGCACGGCTGTGAGGCTCTGCAAATGGGTTCGCGTCGCCTCGCGCGCCTGCTCGGCCAGGGAGCGCCGATGTTCGGCGGCCGCCTGGGCGTCACGGCAGGCCTCGAGGAATTCCAGCGCCTCCTCCAGATCCATCTCGGCGCTGGTCAGGGCAGCCTGATCGACCATGTCCTCTTTCGAGCGTTCTTGCTGCTGCGCCATCTCCTGGCTGCGCGCCAGGAGTTTCTCATGCCGCGTTTCTGCCTCGGCCAGGGCACGCAAGGCGGAAGCCCGCTCGGCGTCGGCGCTGGCCACCTCCTCCATCAGGCGGGCCAGTTCGGCCTCGGCGGCGGCGGTCAGCGTGATCTCGGCCTCGACGGCTTGCCGCCTTCTTTCCTGCTGATCGCTCTCCGCAGTCCCGGCTTCGATCAGCGCGCGGGATTCCTCCTCCAGGCGGCCGGCGGCCAGACGCGCTTCTTCGGCGCGCGCCGCTTCGCGCCTGCCATCGGTGGCGGCCTGCTCGACGCGCAGTGCCATATCCTGCCGCGCGGCGGCCAGGCGGCTCTCCTCGCCAGCCAATTGGTCGCGCGCCAGACTGAGGCGGTGGAAAAGGGCGGCGGCCTGACTTTCGGTCTCGCGCAGCGCCGGCAGCTGCAAGGCCCGTTCGGTCTGGCGCGTCGCGGCTTCGGCGGCCAGACCGGTCATCAACACGACCTGACGTTCGATCTCTTCCAGTTGGCTCTTTGCAGAGTCCAAGGCCTGATCGGCTTGGCGCCAGCTGGCTGCCAGCAGTCTCGCCTCGATGGCGCGGATCTGTTCCGACAGGCTGCGATATTTCGCTGCCTGCCGGGCCTGACGCTTGAGCGCCTGCAATTGCCCGTCCTGGGTGCTCAGCACATCATCGAGGCGGGCGAGATTGGCCTCCGCCGCCTTGAGCCGCAGTTCGGCCTCATGGCGGCGCGAATGGAGACCGCCAATGCCGGCGGCCTCCTCGAGCAGGCTGCGCCGATCCGATGGTTTGGCGGAGATCAAAGCGCCGATCCGACCCTGACTGACAATGGCGGTCGAGCGGGCGCCGGTCGCGGCGTCGGCAAACAGAACCTGCACGTCGCGGGCACGGGTTTCCTTGCCATTGACCTTGTAGAGCGAGCCCTGCCCGCGGTCGATACGGCGGATGACCTCGAGCTCGTCACTGTCATTGAACTGGGCCGGCGCGCGCCGGGCGCTGTTGTCGAGAACCAGGGTGACTTCGGCGAGATTGCGTGACGGACGGCTGGCGGTGCCGCCGAAGATGACGTCGTCCATCTCGCCGCCACGCATCTGGCGCGCCGAGGTTTCGCCCATCACCCAGCGCAATCCCTCGACCAGATTGGACTTACCGCACCCGTTCGGGCCGACAATCCCTGTCAGCCCCGGTTCGATGTCCATTTCGGTGCTATCGACGAAGGATTTGAAGCCGGTCAGACGGAGCTGGCGAAAATGGATCAAGGGGGCGGCGGCGCGGGTTACTTCTGCTCGGCGAGGATTTTCGCGACGCTCGCATAGTCTTTATCACCCGAGAAGGCGAACTTGCCATTGATGATGAAACTGGGCGTGGAGTCGACGCCATACAGCTTCTCGCCGTCATCCTTGCGGGCATTGATTTCGCTCAACAGCGCACGGTCCTGCAGGCATTTGTCGGCTGCGTCCGGGGTCATCCCGCCCAGCCGGGCAATGCTTTTCAGCGCCTCGAGCGGCTGGACGGCATGGATCCAATTCTGCTGGCTGGCATAGAAAGTATCGATGAAAGCGAAATAACGGTCACCCGAGCAATGGGCCAGCATGGCGCCAGCCTGCGCCAAGGGGTCCCAGGCAAAATCGCGCAAAATCAGCTTGGCCTTGCCCGTATCGATCCAGTCCTTTTTCAATTGCGGCATGGTGTCTTTATGGAAATTGGCGCAATGCGGGCAGGTCAGGGAGGAATATTCGATGATGGTGATCGGCGCGTCGGTCCGGCCCATCACCTCGTCGATGCCCCACGGCTTGTCGGCGGCGAGGACGCGTCCGGACAGGGTGACCAGGCACAACAGCAAAAGCGACCGCAAGAAATTCGACACAATAACCTCCAACGAAAGGGATCGTGATATTAGGCGGGGTTAACCCCGCCCCGCAAGATTTCGCCCGAGCCGCGCCAAAGCCTCGCGCAGTTCGGGGTCCGCCACCCCGGACAGCCTCGCCTGCAGGGCACTCTCCTGGTCGGCCGAGAGGGAGGGCGGCGGCTTGGCGGCGCGGCGCGCGGCGCGCGGGGGTATCGGCCCCTGGATAATCTTCAGATGCGCTACCGCGCCATAGCCGAAATAGCCATTGATTCGTTGCAGGATCAAGGGCTCGCGATGGCTGAACTCCATCGCCAGCCCGCCCGAGACGACCCTGACATGCAGCGTCCCTGCGGCCCGCTCTCCGCTGGGGAAGCTGATTTTTACCGGCAGGCTTCCGATCGCCTGGGCCTCGCCGACGATCTGCGGCCAGTCGGTGATCAAGCTGGTCTCGGTGAAGCCACGCTTGCCCAGCGGCTTTTTGGTCAGGCGCTGGCTGAACTCGGCGAGGGCGCGCGGGCCGGATTGGCCCCGATCAGCGGGTTGGTCTTGCATCATTCCATTCTATGCTATGATCGGGGCCATGTACGAAACTTCTCCGTCGCTGGTCGCCGAGCTGCTGCTGGGCTGGTATGACCGCCATGGCCGCGAGCTGCCCTGGCGGTCCAAGGGTGGCCAAAGGCCCGATCCCTATCACGTCTGGTTGTCCGAGGTCATGCTGCAGCAGACCACCGTGGCGACGGTCGGCCCCTATTTTCTCCGCTTTCTCGAGCAATGGCCGACGGTTGGCGATCTGGCTTCCGCGTCCCTCGACGAGGTGCTGGTTCGTTGGGCGGGTCTCGGCTATTACGCCCGCGCCCGCAATCTGCATCGTTGCGCGAGAGAGGTGGTCGCCCGCCATCGTGGCGCCTTCCCGGACAGCGAAGAGGCTTTGCGGGACTTGCCGGGCATCGGCGACTACACGGCCGCCGCCATCGCCGCCATCGCCTTCAACCGGCCGGCGGTCGTGATGGACGGCAATATCGAACGGGTGGCGGCGCGCCTGTTTGCGATCAAGGATATCTTGCCACGCGCCAAGCCCCTGCTCAAAGAATGGGTGGCGCGGATGACACCGCAGGATCGTCCGGGTGACTTTGCCCAAGCGGCGATGGATCTTGGCGCCACGCTGTGCACCCCCAGGAAGCCGGCCTGCGCCTTCTGCCCGTGTCGCCCGGTTTGCCAGGCGGCTGCCCTGGGGATCGCCGAGACCCTGCCCGTGAAGGCTGTGAAACCGGAGCGGCCGGTCCGCCATGGGGTGGTGTTCTGGCTGGGCAATCGGGCGGGAGAGGTGCTGTTGCGGCGCCGGCCCGAGCAGGGTCTTCTCGGCGGCATGATGGAATTTCCCTCGACCGACTGGCGTCTTGATCCCTATCAGCGGCCTGATGCGGAACAGCAGGCGCCGGTCCGTGCCGATTGGCGGCCGCTGCCCGGCATCGTGTCCCATACCTTCACCCATTTTCATTTGCAGCTCGCTTTGCTTGCGGCTACCACAAACGCGAACGACATCATCACCGATGGCCGATGGTGCCGCCTGGATCAATTGCATGGCCAAGCTCTGCCGACCGTGATGAAAAAAGTGGCGCGCCACGCGGTCAGCCTCGTCTAGAGCGCGATGACATTAGAGTGACGCGAATCCGCGTCACTCTAATGTCTGAATCGCCCTCTAAACTATTGAATGAGAGACTGATTCAGCTAATAGATTTAATCGCAAAGCGATTCAATCCATTAGCATCAGGCTCTAAGGAAAAATCATGCGCAAGCTGATCTTGTTATTGCTGGGGATCGGACCCGCGTCTCTGGCGCAACAGGGCGGCGGGATCGAGCAGCTGTTCCTGATCCCACCGCCCGGCTGGACCATTGCCTATCACGATACCAAGGGCAACATCGACCTGACCATGATGGTGCCGCCCGGTCAGACCCGCGCCACCTGGACGGAAATGTTGTCGGTCGAGATGATCCAGGGCAAGCCGACCATGGATGTGCAGACCGTCCTTAATCTCCGCCTGGATGCAATCCATGAGGGCTGCGACCTGGTCGGTGCCGGCCCGGCCCAGATTTCTGTGGAGAATGGCTATGATGTCGGCATCCGCGCTATCGCCTGCCCGAAAGCGAAGCGCGATGGCAAGGGCGAGCTCAGTCTGTTCAAGGTGATTCTGGGCCGCAACCGAACCTATATCGTCTCCCGCGCCTGGAGCGGCGATGCCTTTGAGAAGGACAAGGTGCCGGTGCCGGCCAAGACCACCGAGGATTGGTTGGCCTTCATGAGCAAGATCCTGGTGTGCGACACCGCCGAACGCAGTCATCCCTGCCCGAGCAAATGAGTCGGTTCAATTCCCGGGTGTGAAATCCCGCAATTGGCCGACGGCCTTGTCATCCAGGCGAACCAACATGGCCGTCACCAATTCGACCATCTGATCGAAATCCTGGCGATTGACCACGCCGTTATGCGAATGGGTATAACGCACCGGCACCACCAGATTGAGGGTCGGTACGCCGCCATTGCTCAATTGCATCTCGGCGGAATCATCGCCATAGCCCTGCACCAGATCCGTCTGCAGGGGCAGGCCTTTCTCGGCGGCGATCTTGCGGGTGAAGGCGACCAGCTTGCGATTCGGCAGCGCGCTTGAATCATAGAGGAACATGCCGGGACCGGCGCCCAGCTTCGCCTGGGTTTCCTCCGGGCGGGCGCCGGCCGTATCGCCGCTGATGCCGCCCTCGATGGCGATGCCGAGATCCGGCTTGACCGCTTGGGCCGCCGTGCGCGCGCCACGCAAGCCGATCTCTTCCTGGGTGGTGGCGACATAAAACAGCTGATTGGCGTGCGGCACTTTCACTGTGCGGCGCATCGCCTCGATCAGCACGGCGCAGCCGATCCGGTCGTCCCAAGCCTTGCCGAGATAAGTGTTGCTGCCATTCAGGACCAGGAAGGGTGCGTCGGGAACCACTGGATCGCCGGGCGAAACACCCATGGCGGCGGCCTCCTCGGCGTTTTTCGCGCCGATATCGAGAAAGATCTGCTCCCGGGCGTAGACCTTGGTCCGTTCGTCGGGCGGAACGATATGAATATCCCGGATCCCGGTCACCGCATGGACCGGCCCCTTGGCGCCGATGATCACCCAACGCTGATCGATCAGCGCCTGATCAAGCCAGCCACCCAGCATCTGCATGGTCAGAAACCCGTCATGGGTGACCCGGCGCACCATGCCGCCCAGTTCATCCATATGGGCGTCGATCATGATGCGCGGTCCCGTCTTACCCTGCTGAGCGATCACCGACCCCAGCCCGTCATAGCGGATCGGCTCGCTGGCCAGGGGCGCCATTTCGCCCACCATGATGGCGCGCACCGGTTCCTCGGCGCCGGGCGGTCCGGGCGCGTCGGCGAGGCGCTGCAGTAAAGCCTCCACCGGATCGGCGGCGCGCGCCGCGGTGAAAATTATCAGCGTGCCGAGCAGGGCGATGGTCAGTTTTCCCAGCGTCATGCGAATTTTCCCGATGGTTCGATGACTCATTCCGGCAACCCCGCCTCTTTGAGATAGAAATCAATTTTATCCGACTCGCGCTGATAGTCGGGATTGGTGCTCATGCCGCCAATATCCTGGCGACTGGCATGAATGGTGAAGTCCGGTTTCATCTGCAGCAGCTGTTTCTTTGCCCGCGCCGCATGTTCGAGGTCGCCGATGATCATATAAGAAACCACCAGATAGCTGAGATTGTACCAGACCGGCCGCGCGGCGACGGACTTCGCGCAAAAGGTAACCGCCTGGGAATATTCGTGAAATCGGATGAGAGCCGCGCATTTTCCAAATAAAATTTCACCGAGCTTGGGATCATTGGGCGACAGCTGCAGCGCCCGGTCGAACATCTTCAATGCCGCGGGGTTTTTGCCGTTAAGGATCAACAGCGCCCCCTGATAAGCCAGCGCTTCGGGAAAGTTCGGATCCAGATCGACCGCCTGTTGATTGTCGACCAGCGCTTTTTCGACATCGCCGCGTTTTAAATCGACGAAAGCCATCGCGTTCAGGGCGATCGGGTCTTTGGGCGCCAACTGGAGTGCCCGCTCAAGATCTTGTCCAGCCGCGATCTGACGGCGCTCGCTCTCGGCATCGGGATAGGTGTCAGCCAATTCGTCCATGACGCGACCCCGCCCGGCCAGAGCCTCCTCATCATCGGGTGACAGGATCAGCGCCTGGGAGAAATAATCTTCGGCCGCCAGCAGATTTTCCCGGCTGAGGGCCTGATTGAGCTGAGCCCAGCCGCGCAGGGTGAGGTCGACCTCGTCGGGTTTCTTTTTGCCACGCGTCTTTTTTACCTCGGCCACCACCGGCGGGAAATTTAAATCCATGGCGAGGCGGGATGCGACCTCCTGACGAAGTTCGCCTTCATCGGCAAGATCGCTGTCGAATTTCTCCGCGAACAATGTGGCGCCAGTGGCGCCATCGGCCAATTGGGTGGTGACGTGCAGCTTGTCGCCCTGGCGCAGCGCCGTACCCTGCAGGACATAGCGGACATCGAGGTCATGGGCGAGCGTTCTGATGTCGATCGTCTTGCCTTTGTAGGAGAAGGCGGTGCCCCGGCCAATGACGAAACTGTCCTTGAGGCGGGATAATTCGGCGGTGATGTCAGCGGTGATGGCGTCGGCGAGATAATCCTGGGCGGCATCGCCCGAGCTGTTGACGAAGGGCAGGACGAGCAGCGAAAGGTGAGCTTTTTCCGCCTCGCGCTGCGGCTCCAGGCGATTGTGGACGCGGGCCAAGACGTTGAAATAGCCGGCCAGGCCGCCCAGCACGGCGACACCTCCGGCGACCGCCACGATCGCCCTGCCGAGCGGGGGAAGCCTCGCCCAGTGTCGAACAGGCCAAGAGTTCTTCATCGGGCCTCATTGCCAAGAAGCTGCAGCGATTTTGCATCACTCTGCCGCTTGAGAACAGCCGCCACCGGTGCGAAAGAGCCGCGATGCTGGCTGCTGGCCCCCAGCTTTCGCAGGGCGGCAAGATGCTCGGCCGTCCCATAGCCGGCATTGCGTTCCCAGCCATATCCGGGATGCAGCAAAGCCAGTTCGGTCATCAGACGGTCCCGCTCGGTCTTGGCGATGATCGACGCAGCGGCGATCGAGAAGCTGCGCCCGTCGCCTTTGACGATGCAGTTCACGGCGCAGGGCAGAGGTGGCGGCCGGTTGCCATCGACCAGCGCGATATCCGGACAGTGCTGCAACGACAGTTGATCGACGGCGCGGCGCATCGCCAGGAAGGTGGCCTGCAAGATATTGATCTGATCGATCTCAGCGGCGCTGGCCTGACCGACACCGACCAGGGCGCAGTGTTTGATCGCGGCCGCCAGCTGGTCGCGGCGGGCGGCGGAGAGCTTCTTGGAATCATCGAGATGACGCTCAAGCAACCTGCTCAGCGGGCGCGACAGAATGACCGCGGCCGCCACCACCGGACCGGCCAGCGGCCCGCGTCCGGCTTCGTCGATCCCGCATACGATGCCGGCCGATCGATCCTCGAAGGAAAAGTCAGGAGCCAAGGTCAAACGCCAGTTGATCGCCGGGTCGAGGGGGCACGGCGAAGAGATCGCAGCGGAGAGCAGGGCGCCCCTGATTGAGACGGAGCTTGCGGCAGGTCAGGGCGAAGCGCTGCTGGATCATCTCGACATAGGGCCCTTGGCCGGTGAAACGCTGTCCGAAGGCGCTCTCATTGAGTTTTCCGGCGCGCGCCTGGCGAATCAGGCTGAGAATATGGTCGCGGCGTTCGGGACGGTGATGCTGCAGCCATTGATCGAACAATTCCTTGGTCTCAAAAGGCAGCCTGAGCAGAATCCAGGCGGCATGGCCGGCGCCGGCGTCGGCCGCCGCAGCCAGAATGTTTTCCAACTCGCTGTCGGTCAAGGCGGGAATCAGCGGCGCCACCATCACCATGGTCGGGATGCCTTCGGCGGATAGGGCGCGGATCGCCGCCAGTCTTTTCGGCGGGCTGCTGGCGCGCGGCTCCAAGCGTCGTGCCAGATCACCCTCCAGGCTGGTGATCGAGAGGGCGACCCGCGCCAGTCCGAGCGCCGCCATCGGGGCCAGCAGATCGAGATCGCGCATCACCAGCGCCGATTTGGTGGTGATGGTGACCGGATGATGGAAGGCCGCCAGTTTCTCCAGAATCGCCCGCATGATCCGCCGCTCCCGCTCGATCGGCTGGTAGGGATCCGTGTTGGTGCCGATGGCGATTGGCTTGCAGTGATAGGATGACTGGCGCAATTCCTGATCGAGCAGCAGGGCGGCATCGGGCTTGGCGAACAGTTTGGTTTCGAAATCGAGACCGGCCGACAGACCAAGATAATTATGGCTTGGCCGCGCATAGCAATAGACGCAGCCATGTTCGCAGCCGCGATAGGGATTGATCGAGCGGTCGAAGGGGATGTCGGGCGAGCTTTGCCGGACGATCACGCTGCGGCTCGTATCCACCGCGACCGAGGTGCGCAGTGGCGGCAGTTCATCCTCCTGCCACCAGCCGTCATCCTCGGCGGGTCGGTCGTGGTGTTCAAAGCGCCCGGTCGGATTGTCGAGGGCGCCGCGCGGCAAATGGGTTGGTTTGACCATGGCCCATCCTGCCAGAGCGGGAACAAAAAAGGAACAAATTCGTATTGTTTCGGTTTGATATCGAATTGCACTGGCTTCCCGTCAAGGCAGAATGGCGTTAGCTTGGTCGCCTTTCGGGGTAGAAGCGGGGCGACGCCATGAAATGCAAAATGATCATGATTTTTCTGTGCGCGGCAGTGGGGTTCGGCGCGGCGGCCGCCGAGCCTGCGGTCCCGTCAAAGCCGATTGATCCGGCTGCCTTGTCTGAGACGGTCAAGGTCCTAGCGTCCGATGACTTTCTTGGACGAGCGCCAGGAACCGACGGTGAAAAAAAGACGGTTCCCTATCTGATCCAGCGTTTCAAGGCAATGGGGCTTGTTCCAGCGGGCGAGAATGGCGGATGGACCCAGTCGGTTGCCCTGCTCCGCACCAAGATCGAACCCAATCCGGTGCTGACCATCGACGGGCTTGGAGCGCCAATTCCCCTTAAAGAGAACGACCAGATCGCCGTCAATACGCTGCAGGACGTCGATACTCTGGCCATCGACAAGGCGCCGATCGTTTTTGTCGGCTATGGAGTCACGGCGTCTGAGCGGGATTGGGACGATTTCAAGGGCGAGGATCTGCACGGCAAGGTCGCGGTCTTCCTGGTCAATGATCCCGATTTTGAAGCGACCGCCGACGAGCCGGTCTATGGCAAGTTTGGCGGCAAGGCGATGACTTATTACGGCCGCTGGCCCTATAAATTCGCCGAAGCCGCCCGTCGCGGCGCCGCGGCCGCGCTGATTGTCCATGAGACCGCTGCGGCAGGCTATGACTGGTCGATCCCCTCCGCCAAGGGCGACGAGGCCTATGGCGTCGCTCTCGCCCCCGGCGCCGCGCAACCGGCGCCGCTGCAAGGATGGATGCGGCGGGATGTCGCGGTTGATCTGTTCCGTCGCGCCGGGCTGGACTTCGAAGCCCTGAAAAAGGCTGCCCGTCGCGCCGACTTCCACCCGGTCGCGCTGGGCGCGGCAAATTTCAGCGCCCAGGCAAAGGTCTCCCGGACCGCGGTTGAGAGCCGCAATATCCTGGCCATGATCCCCGGCGCCACGCATCCGGACGAGACCGTATTTTTCAGCGCGCATTGGGACGCCTTCGGCGTTGGCGAACCCGATGCTCAAGGCCAGACAATCCGACATGGCGCGAATGACGACGGGCTTGGCACGGCCGGAGTCCTCGAGATTGCCCGCGCCTTCAGCAAGCAGAAGAAGCCCGACCGTACACTGGTCTTTGCCCTGTGGACCGCCGAGGAAAGTGGGCTGCTGGGATCTGAATATTACGCCTCCCACCCGATTTATCCGCTGAACAAGACCGTCGCCAATCTGACGATGGACGTGCTTCAGACGGCGGGCCCGTCGCGCGATGTGATGCTGGTGGGGGCTGGGCAGAACAGTCTCGAAGCGGATCTTGTCCAAGCGGCCAAGGCGCAGAAGCGGACGGTGACGGCGGATTTCCACCCCGAAAAAGGACTGTTCTATCGCGCCGACCATTTCTCCTTCGCCAAACGCGGCGTGCCGACCTTGCTCATCATGGCGCTAGGCGGCGGACCCGATCTGCTCAAGGGCGGGCGCGAGGCCGGCAATCGCTGGGTCGATGCTTACACCCTGAAGTGCTATCACAAGCCCTGCGATGCCTGGAGCCCGGATTGGGATCTGCGCGGCGCCGCCCAGGACGTCGCGCTCGTCTACAAGGTCGGCGCAGATCTGGCCATGTCACGCGAATGGCCGGAGTGGACCGACAGTTCGGAATTCAAGGGTGTGCGGGCCGCGACGAACGCCGTGCGTGGGAGGTAAGGCGCACGCGGGTAAGGACTCCGAACTCGCGCGACGTCTAAACCGCCCGCCGGCGGAAAGCGGTTTGTTTATAGGGCACGCGGGCTATTTCCGGATTGGGCCAGTTCCAGACGTTCGACGGACGCTCCATTGCCCCGTGGATTCATTCGTTCAATGGTGTTTCCACACGAAAAGAGGGAATTAAAAGGCGTATGCTGTCCGCTATGGCATACACATTATTCCGGGCGGTAGGTCCACAATTTTTGTTTCAGCAAATGCGGGTTCGTCTCTTATCGACGGATATTTCTTCAACAGCTCCTTTGCGGAATTAATATCACGGCGCAGTTCGGTGTCCCGGTCAAAACGAGTTGTCTGCCCTACGTACACAAAATCACCAAAGTAAGAGATGCGGCCAGCGGGCGCAGAAAATGCCGTATATTTGTGTCCAGGCTTCCCGCTTAGAGTTTGACTCATAATATACTAAAGGTTGTAGCGTATCGTGCTGCCCTGCGTGTGAGCAGTTTGATGCTGGCGATGAACAACCAGGCGA
>Ga0116226_10000097_pt1 | contig 63155 bp, 59 predicted proteins | sample S1TSphfallax_FD_89692 | JGI IMG/M metagenome (GOLD analysis project Ga0116226, IMG submission 89692) | Host-associated microbial communities from peat moss isolated from Minnesota, USA - S1T2_Fa - Sphagnum fallax MG | ecosystem: Host-associated > Plants > Peat moss > Unclassified | place: USA... | reverse complement strand
TTGCCGCGATCCCGAGCTATTCCGTCCCCTTCATGCTGCCTTACGGTATTGCGGGCCGGGCGCGGGTGGAGGTGATCACCGCCGGGTATAGCGCCTCGCATCTCTATGACCAGCCGAATTTCAGCACGCTGGACGGGGCCGATACGGGGCGCGTGCAGCCCTATGGCGCGGTGTATTTGCACTGGCCGCTGATCCGTTCGGCCGGCGCGCTGGGGAGCCAGATCATCGAGCCGGAGGTGCAGCTTGTCACCTCGCCGGAGGTGGGTATCCGGCAAAATGTCCGGATTCCGAACGAGGACAGCCTCGATCTCGAATTCTCCGACGCCAACCTGTTCGATCTCAACCGCTATCCCGGCATCGACCGGCTGGAGGGCGGGACGCGGGTGGATTATGCGATGCATGCGGCGTGGTATTTGCCGCAAGGCGCGTTCGTGGATGGGCTGGTCGGGCAGTCCTACCGGTTCCATAAGGATAACGACTATCTGCCGGGTTCCGGGTTGAACGATAATGTCTCGGATATCGTCGGCCGGTTCATTGTGGCGCCGTCGCCGCTGTTCAACCTGACCTACCGCACAAGGCTCAGCCATGACGATCTGGGCGCGCGGATGATCGATGCCACGGCGAATTTCGGCACGCCTGCGCTGAATTTCTCGGGCGGGTACTTGTACACCAATACCAACCCCTACGTGCTTTACGCCAGCACAGTGCCTTCCCCCACGCTCAACCCGCCGGACGCCTATTTCACGCCGCGGCACGAATTCACCGCGAATATGGCGCTGAATTATGGGCAATGGAGCTTTGGCGCAGGAACGGAGCGCAACCTGCAGACGGGGAAATTCGACTCCGCCAATTTCAATGCCGGCTGGCAGAATGATTGCTTCGGCGCCAGCCTCGTGTACTACGAGCGATTCACATCGTTTAACCTGGATAATGGCAACACGACCGTGCTGCTCCAGTTCACCTTTAAAACTCTCGGTAATGTTGGATTCAGCGCCCTATGAAGCATTTTTTCGCCGCCGCCTGCCTTGCCGTATCGACGCTGAGCGCCGGGGCGGCGCTCGCCCAGAACGCGGAAGCGCCGGGTGTGGACGGCGCCAGCATTGCGGCCGTGGTGAACGGGCAGGTGATTACCAGCCAGGACGTGGCGGACCGGGCCCGGCTGCTTGCCCTCTCCACCGGCATGAACCCGACGCCGGATGTGCTTGCCCGGCTGGAGCCGCAGGTGACCTCCCAGCTCATCGACCAGACCTTGCAACTGCAGGAGATCAACAAGGAAGGTGTCACCGTCTCGCAGGATGACGTGATGGGCGCGATCTCGCATATCGAGCAGGGCAATAATCTGCCGCCTGGCGGCTTGCGCGCGCGCATGGAGGCAGGGGGTGTGCCGTTTTCCACGCTGGTGGCGCAGCTCCGGACGGAGCTTGGCTGGCAGGCGGTGCTGCACAAGGTGCTGGGCCCGGGGCTGCAGCCGACGCCGGGCGATATGACTGCCGAGAAAGCCGCGCTGAAGGCGCAGCTGGGCAGCACGCAATATCATATTTCCGAAATCTTCATCCCGGTGACCGATCCGGCGCATGACGCGACGGCGCAGAATTTCGCCAATGCCGTGATCGCGCAATTGCGCCAGGGCGCGCCGTTCCCGATTGTGGCGGCGCAGTTCAGCCAGGCGCCGACGGCGCTGCAGGGCGGCGATCTGGGCTTTGTGCAGGCGAGCCAGCTGGACCCTGCGGTAGCGGCGGTGGTGACCACGATGCCGAACGGCGCGATCAGCAATCCGGTGCGCGTGCCGGGCGGCTATGACATCGTGCAGCTGCAGGAGACGCATGCGGTGGGCAGCCAGCAGCAGATGATGCTCTCGCTGCGCCAGGCTTTTGCGGCCTATCCGACGCCGATTACCAATGGGCAGGTGGGACCGGCTCAGGCGGCGGTGATCAACAAGCTCGTGCAGAGCGCGCATTCCGTGCATTCCTGCGACGACATGGCGGCGCTGAACGCGCAGCTGGGCAATGTGCATCCGGCGGATCCGGGAACCGTGAATCTGGCGACGGTGAGCCCGCCGGCATTTCAAAACCTGCTGAGCAATCTGGCCCCTGGGCAGGTGAGCCAGCCGCTGGTGGCGCAGGACGGGGTTTCCGTCGTGATGGTGTGCAGCAAGCAAGCCGAGGCGGAGAGCCTGCCATCGGATGACGCAATCGCGCAGATCATCGTAGAGCGGCGGGTGGAGCTGGAATCCCAGCAATTACAGGATGATTTGCGACACCGCTCGATCATCACTCAGAACTGATCGGCGCCGGCACCGCCGGCACCGGCGGATTATTCCCGTGCGACACATTATGTTACTGAAACTCAAGTAATGTTTTAGTGATCGGTTTGGCTTTCGTGTTGAAACGGTGCGCCGCGTTGCGTAGAACTTGCCGTTGAACATTAAAGTTTTTTAAAATGGCGCGCGAATTCGTTGGTGTACGAATTATCTCTGCCTTGAATAATACGATGCGGCGTTTTGCCTGCCGCAGGGCCGGTATCGCCATGATCGTGGCGCTCTCCGCCCCGATGCTGGTGGCCATGACAGGATTCGCGGTGGATATCGGCTACTGGTATCAGCAGCAGGAGTCCCTGCAATCCGCAGCCGATGCGGCGGCGCTGGCGGCGGCGACCGCGGATGCTAAATATGGCGACAACTCGGCCAGTCTCGCCCAGCCTTTTGGCGTGTCCGCCGCCAATACTGCGACCAACAATCAGTTCGGGCTGACCAGCTGCGCGGGCGCGCCCTGCGGGGCGGGCACCCTATTGGTGACGATGACGGGTCCGACCACGTTGAGCAACGGCAACAAGATTTACGCCTTCACCGCGACCGCCACGATTACGCGGGCGAGCTTTTTCTCGCGCGTGCGGGGGATTGGGCTGAGCGGAATGCTTCCCGGCACGCAGGCGGCGAGTGCGGTGGCGGATGTGGTGGCGACGACCGGCTCGGCTTGTATTTTGTCCGGCGGCGGGATTACCGTGACCGGCGGCGCCACCGTGCAGGGGACGAATTGCGGGGCCAATTCCAACGATTCGTCCTGCCCTTCCATCACGGTCTCCGGCTCGGGAAAGGTGATCGCGACCACGGTTTCGACGACGGCGAGCTGTGTCAGCGCGCCGCAATATTCCGGCTATATCGGGACCAACCCGCTGGCGCCGCCGGGGTCGACGTCGACGGTCACGTTGAACGCCCAGCCGACCAGCGATCCGCTGGCGAATATGGGTTCGCCGCCGGGCTGGCCGATGATGCCAAGCCCGCCCAACGCGCCGACCGGGCTGACCGCAATGACGCCGAACCTCGGCTATAATACATGGGGCACGGCGGGGGCGAGCCCCGGCGATTGCGTGTATCTGGGGAACTACACCGCGAATTGCGAACTCTATCCCGAGGAATGGCTCGGCATGAGCGGGGTGGGGGTGAACAGCCTGATCCTCAACGAAGGAGCATCCTCGGGCACGACCTATATCCCGAACGGGTTTGGCGGTCAGGTGAACGGGGCGCTCACCATGAAAGGGAATAATTACTATATCAGCGGCGGGATGAACGTCTCCGTTAGCGGCACGCGGACCATGGCGGCCGGCACCTATGTGATCAATGGCGGCACGACGATGACCAACGGCATTACCACGATGGGCGCGGGCACGTATTACTTCACGGGCGCTACCAATGGCTCCGGCGTGGTCACGGGTTGGGGATTGTCGCTGAACGCCCCCTCGCTCATCGGGGCGGGGGGTACGTATTATTTCAATGGCGGAATGTCGGTGACCGGAAGCAACCCGGTGATCGTGTTTGGCCAGGGCCTCTATATGTTCAGCGCCTATAACGGCGATACGAGCGGCGCGCTGTATGATTCCAACTCAACCTCGCTCACCTTCACCGGCGGCACGTATTTTTTCAATGGCGGGCTAACCGTGGCGGGCAATGCGAATGTCACCTTCGGGCCGGGCATTTATTATATCGAGAACGGCAATCTGAACATTACCGCAGGCGGGGTTATTTCGGGCGTCGGCGCGACCTTTGTTCTGGAGAATGGCGCGGGCTATGTGTTCGATGGCGGGACGTCGACCAATCTGACCGCCCCCGTCACCAATTGCGTCCAGCCGAGCGCCTACCCTGAAGCAAGCTACGCGAATATGTCTCCCTATGACGGGACCGACGGAGAAGGGATTTGCGGCGTAATTATCTATCAGACCCGCAACGATACGACGGCGGATACGGTGGATGAGGGGGCCAGCACCAATTTCAACGGCGCAATCTATTCCTATGGCGCGCCGCTGACGGTTTCAGGCGGCGGCGCGCTCAATATCACCACAACGGGTATTCCGGGGCTCGAGGTGGGAAGTTTGAGCGATTCCGGGTCCGGCAATGTCAGCGTGACGGAAAATGCCCCGGCGAATGGGAATGGGGCGGGCACGACGAGCAACACGGCGCTGCTCGTGCAATAGGCGCATGGCGAATTCCTTCAAAATATTCCGGTCGTTTTCTAAAACAAAGCGCGGCAATGTGGCGGTGGAATTTGCGTTGAGCGGGCTAGCATTATTCGCGTTTCTGATGGCCATTCTCAATCTCGGCCTGCTTGGTTTTTCCATCGGCGCGCTGGTGCATGGCGTTCAGGCGGCCGCGCGAAAGGCCGGGCTGGATGCATCGGCCAGCTATGCGACCTCGACCAATAATACAATGACCTGTGATTCATCCAGTATTATTCAGGGTTATTTTGATTCCTATGCGGACCCGCCGCTGCCCGCATCCGGGACCAACCCGGTGGTGACGGCAAACTGGACCAATAATACCGGCTCCACAACAGGCAATCCGCCCGGCGTATTTCTGACGTTGAGCGCGACGTATAAATGGGTGCCGTTTGGCTTCGCGCTGTTCGGCAAGGGCTTCACGATTGGCATTACCACGGTCGCCGTGGTCGATGGATCGATGAACAGCGCCGTCACGGTCGGTGCGTCATGCTGAGAAGCTGGTTCTTGCGCATGGGCCGGCGCGGCAGCGTGGCGGTGGAGTTTGCGCTCGTCTCGGTATTTCTGCTGGCGCCGCTGGTCGCGGGTGCCGCGGATTTCCTGGTGATTCTGACGGGCCAGGCGCAGCTCAACACGGCGCTTCAGGCGCTGGATTATTTTGCCTGGACGAACCCGACGGCGGCGGACACCACAACCGGCACGCCGAATACCAGCACGGTGGACCCGGGCTATGTCCTCAGCCTGATTAACAATGCCTCGATGTTTCACCTCACCTTGGCGACGCCCGTTATCGAGTATTACTGCGCCTCCTCCACCTCTGGCGGCACGCCGCCCACGTCATCGCAGCTCTCCACCACGGCGCCGACCTGCGCGAGCGGGACCACCGAGCAGATTTACGTGAAATATACGGTAACGACCAATGTGGTACTGCCGTTTCCGGTGAGTTTTCCGGCCGTCGGGATGAGCTTTTCCAACCCCTTTCCATTGAGCACGACGGGAACGGTGCAGGTGCAATGAGGAACGATCAGACTTCGGCTTATCTAAAGCTTATCTAACGCTCCAACCGGTAGGGCACGACCCCGCGCTCGGCGGTCCCCATGTCCAGCGTGCGGCCCATGGGGGGGACGGAGCGGTGGCGGCAAGCGGCGCGCTCGCAGGCGCGGCAGCCGGGGCCGATCGGGTCCGCGCTGTCCTTATTCGCCAGATCCAGCCCGGCGGCGTAGACGGTTTGCGCGGCGTAGCGGGTCTCGCAGCCCAGCACCACGGCCACGGCGCGCGGGCGGCTGAGATAGGAGCCGCCGCCGCGCCCGACCGTGCGGGCGATGTTGAGATAGGTCGCGTCATCCGGCGTCGCGGCGAGCTGGACCAGGATTTCGCCGGGATGGGCGAAGGCACGGTAGACATTCCAGAGCGGACAGGGACCGCCGAACTGCGCGAATTGGAATTTGGTGGCGCTGCTGCGCTTGAGAATATTGCCCGCGATATCGGTTTTGGCAAAGTAAAACGGGATGCCCGGCAGATCCGGGCGTTGCAGTGTGCTGAGGCGGTGGGCGACCTGTTCGAAACTGGCGCCGAAGCCGCGTTGCAGGCGCTGGATGTCGTAGCGCGAGGCCACGGCCGCTGCATGGAATCTGCCGTAGGGCATCAACAGCGCGCCGGCGAAATAATTGGCGAGCGCGATGCGGGCGAGGCCGCGCGCATCCTCGGATGAGAAATTGGCGCGGCGGAGCTCGCGCTCGATGAGCGGGCGCTGGGCAAGCTGGGCAATGACATGGGCGAGCCAGAAGATTTCGCTCTCCGGCGAAGCCCCTGCAGTGAGGTGCAAAAATTTGGCGCTGCGGTTGAGCCGCCAGAAGACGCCCTGGGCGAGCAGCCCCTCCGAACTGCCGGTGGCAATGCCGTGGACATCGCGCAGATAGCGCCGCAGATCGTCCCGCAGCGTGGCGCTGGAGAAATTGCGCTCGGCGAACATCGCCTCCGCCTCGTGGTCCAGCGCGCCAAAATGGTTTTGGCGGGACTGCACCCAGTCCCGCACTTCATCATAGGGAAAGCGCGGGGCGGGGGCGTTGAGGAGGAGCTGGCGCTCCTCGGACTGCGCGGTATAGGCGCGGTAGAGGACCATGAAGGCATCCGCGAAGGCCGGCGCGGCGCGGATGAGGGCGTGGAGTTGAGAATCCGCGCCGGGGATGGCGCGAAATAGCGGGTCGCCCAGGTCTTCTCGCAGCTGGCTCTCGCGGCGGGCATCCTCCGTGCCGGCGAAATAGGTCGGCGGGACGTTCAACATTTCTGCGAGCCGCGCCAGCAAACGGGGCGTTAACGGCCGCTGGTCGCGCTCGATCTGGTTGAGATAGCTGGCGGAGAGGCCGAGATTCTGGGCGAGCTCGGCCTGTTTCAGCCCGGCCTGTTCGCGCAGCCGGCGCAGCCTGTCCCCTGCGAAGATTTTCTTCTCGACCATGGGTAAACTTCGCAAAATTTGCAAAACTTCGCAAGGCGTTCGCCTTTATCCGCAACCGCCGGGCTGGACGGATGATGGAAATGGCGCGAAGAGCGCGCATCGCCGCACGCGCAAGACGCCATAAAAATCAGGAGCCAGACCGGTTATGAAACTTCACGAAGTTCGCGTTTACCCCTCCAAAACCCCGCTGAAGCGCGAAGACCAGCTGGCCTGGAAGATCGCCGGTGTTGCCGCCGACAAGGTCGCGGTGACCAAGGATGTGACCGCGATGATCATCAACCGGATCATCGATAATGCCTCGGTCGCCATCGCCTCGGTCAATCGCCGCCCGGTGGTCTCGGCGCGCGGCATGGCGCTGGGGCATGGGCGCAAAGGTGGGGCGACCGTGTTCGGCGCGGCTTCCCGCACGACGGTGAGCCCGGAATGGGCCGCCTGGGCGAATGGCACGGCGGTGCGCGAGTTGGATTATCACGACACCTTCCTCGCCGCCGATTACTCGCATCCCGGCGATAATATTCCGCCGATTCTGGCCGTCGCGCAGACGATGGGCCGCTCGGGCAAGGACCTTATCCGCGGTATTGCCACCGGGTATGAAATTCAGGTTGATCTGGTGCGGGCGATCTGCCTGCATGAGCATAAGATCGACCATATCGCGCATTTATGCCCGGCGCAGGCGGCGGGTATCGGCACGCTGCTGGGGCTGAAGCAGGATGTGATCTATCAGGCGGTGCAGCAGGCGGTACATGTGAGCTTCACCACCCGCCAGTCCCGCAAGGGCGAGATTTCCTCCTGGAAGGCATATGCGCCCGCCCATGCCGGCAAGCTGGCCGTGGAGGCGGTGGACCGCGTGATGCGCGGCGAGGGTGCGCCGAGCCCGATTTACGAGGGCGAGGATTCCGTGATCGCCTGGCTGCTGGGCGGCAAGGATGCCGTGTATCATGTGCCGCTGCCTGAGCCGGGCGAGGCCAAGCGTGCAATTCTGGACACGTATACCAAGGAGCATTCGGCGGAGTATCAGAGCCAGGCGTTGATCGACCTCGCCTTCAAGATGCGCGAGAGCATCGAGGATATCGAGAAGATCGAGAAGATCATCATCCATACCTCGCATCATACGCATTACGTGATCGGCACCGGGGCGAACGACCCGCAGAAGATGGACCCGAAGGCGAGCCGCGAGACGCTCGACCATTCGATCATGTATATCTTTGCCGTGGCGTTGCAGGACGGGTTCTGGAACCACGAGACGAGCTATGCGCCCAAGCGCGCCGGCCGGGCCGATACGGTGCGGCTGTGGCACAAGATCGAGACCAAGGAAGACCCGGAATGGACGCGCCGCTACCATACGCTGGACACTGACGATAAGGCGTTCGGCGCGCGGATCGAAGTGCTGTTCAAGGATGGTTCCAAGCTGGTGGATGAGATGGCGGTAGCCAATGCGCATCCGCTCGGCGCGAAACCTTTTGAGCTGGCGGATTACATCCATAAATTCCAGAGCATTACGGATGGCATTATTACCACGCGCGAGAGCAACCGGTTTTTGGAGACGGCGCAGAACCTGCCGAAACTGAAGGCAGAAGAGCTGGCGGGGCTGAACGTGGCGCTGCCGGCGGGCAAGCTCCTCGAATCCAAGCCCGGTATTTTTTAAGGGGGATTTGCAAATGACCGAGAATGTTCTGCCGAAACCGAAGAAATCCGTTGCCCTCTCGGGCGTTACCGCCGGGAATACCGCACTTTGCACCGTGGGCCGCACCGGCAATGATTTGCATTATCGCGGCTATGACATTCTCGATTTTGCCGAGACCAGCGAGTTCGAGGAGATCGCGCATCTCCTCGTGCACGGCACGCTGCCGAATGCTTCCGAGCTGAAGGCGTATAAAACGAAGCTGACCAGTCTGCGGGGGATTCCCGCCGCGGTGAAGACCGTGCTGGAGGCGATTCCGGCAGCGGCGCATCCGATGGATGTGATGCGGACCTATGTTTCGGCGCTCGGCACCGTATTGCCGGAAGCGCATGACCATAACGAGCCGGGTGCGAAGGATATTGCCGACCGGCTGATGGCGTCCCTCGGCTCAGCTTTGCTTTACTGGTATCATTTCTCGACCAATGGGAAGCGCATTGAGGTCGAGACCGATGATGATTCCATCGGCGGGCATTTCCTGCATCTCCTGCATGGGCGTAAGCCTTCGGCGAGCTGGGTGCGGGCGATGCACACCTCGCTCGTGCTCTATGCCGAGCATGAGTTCAACGCCTCCACCTTCACCTGCCGGGTGATTGCGGGCACGGGGTCGGATTTTTACTCCGCGATTGCGGGCGGCATCGGCGCGCTGCGCGGGCCCAAGCATGGTGGCGCGAATGAGGCGGCGTTCGATATTCAGAAGCGCTATGCCTCGCCCGATGAGGCGGAGGCCGATATTCGCCGCCGCGTGGACGCCAAGGAGGTCGTGATCGGCTTCGGACATCCGGTGTATACGATTTCCGATCCGCGCAATGTGGTGATCAAGCGCGTGGCGAAGCAGCTTTCCGAAGAGGCCGGGTCCACCAAGATGTTCGCCATTGCCGAGCGGCTGGAATCGGTGATGATGGAAGTGAAGAAGATGTTCCCGAACCTCGACTGGTTCTCGGCCGTCTCTTACCATATGATGGGCGTGCCGACGCTGATGTTCACGCCGCTTTTCGTGATTTCGCGGACCTCGGGCTGGAGCGCGCATGTGATCGAGCAACGGATTGACGGCAAGATTATCCGCCCGTCCGCGAATTATGTCGGGCCAGAGAATCTTGACTTTGTACCGCTGAAGGACCGGAAGTAAGGGCTTCTTTTTTGGAAAAAAAGCAAAAAACTTTCTTTTAATCTGGGACAGCGCTGGTTTCAGCAGCACGGGCTAATGTAGCAAAAGTTTTTTGGTTCTTTTTTTCAAAAAAGAACCTCTTTCTTTCTGGAGATTTTCAAATGACCTATTTGCGCGGCTCCGATCTTCCCACGCTCAACGCCGGTGACCGGTTCCGGGCTTTGCTGGAGCGGCCCGGGATTCTGGGCATTCCGGGCACGCATAATGGGCTGGCCTCGCAGCAGGCCAAGGCGGCCGGGTTCGAGGCGTGTTACCTCTCGGGTGCGGCGATGACGGCCTCGATGGGCTTGCCGGATCTGGGTATCATTACCGTGGACGAGGTGTGTTTTTTCATTCGCCAGGTCACCCGGGCTTCCGGCCTGCCGGTGCTGGTGGATGGGGACACTGGCTATGGCGAGGCGCTGAATGTGATGAACATGGTGCGCAATTTCGAGGATGCCGGAGCCGCGGCGGTGCATCTGGAGGACCAGATTCTACCCAAGAAATGCGGGCATCTGAACGACAAGAAGCTGGCGGCGCCGCAGGATATGGCGGCGAAAGTGGCGGCGGCGGCGCATGCGCGGCGGCATCTCTATATCATCGCGCGGACGGATGCGGCGGCTTCCGAGGGCATGGATGGGGCAGTGGCGCGGGCGAAGCTTTATATGGAAGCGGGTGCGGATGCGATTTTCCCCGAGGCGATGAATACGGCGGAGATGTTCAAAGAGTTTGCGCGCCGGATGCCGGGTGTGCCGCTGCTGGCCAACATGACGGAGTTTGGCCGCACACCGTTCTTCACCAAGGAGGAGTTTGAGTCCTTCGGGTATAAGATGGTGATCTGGCCGGTGACATCCTTGCGGGTGGCGGCTTTGGCGCAGGAAAAATTGTATCAATCCATCGCGAAAGATGGCGGCGCGCAGAATTGCGTGGACCAGATGCTGACCCGCAAGGATTTATACGCGACGATCGATTATGAGGGTTTCGAGGCGCTGGACGCAACGATCGTGAAGACGGTCGTGCCGGAAGCTATTCCGCAGTAATACCGGGGGTCATTCTTTAAGACCCTTTTCCGCTGGCCATCATCCGCGTTTTGCCTGTAACCTGCAACGATTGCAGCACAGGAGAACGCCATGCAACTCGCCAAATTCACCTATGGCAAAGGCCGCGTCCGGGTGATGCGCGTGCAGCGCGACGGGCCGCGTCATGAGGTGCGCGAGCTGAATACCAAGGTGCTGCTGGAAGGGGATTTCGCGGACTCGTTTTTATCGGAGGATAATTCCAAGGTCATCGCCACCGATAGCATCAAGAATATCGTCAACATGCTCGCCCGGGACCATGTTGGTTTGGATACTGAGAATTTTCTCGGTGTGGTGGCCTCATATTTTCTGGAGCGCTATTCGCAGGTCGAGAAGGTGAACGTCACCGCGCTGGAGACGAAATGGCGCCGGCTGGACGTGGCGGGTGCCGCGCATGACCATGCCTTTACGCTGGATTCCAACGGCCAGCCTGTAACAAGACTGACCGCGACCCGGACGGCGCGTCAGCTGAGTTCCGGGGTGGAGGGATTCACCTTTTTGAAAACCACGGAATCCGGCTGGGTGGGATATGTGATGGACGAGGCGACGACCTTGCCCGAGACACGCGACCGGATTTTCTCGACTTCCATGAACGCCAGCTGGACCTGGCGGGGGACGCCTGAGCATTATCTGGCGGCGAATGCGAAGGTTCTCAGCGCCATGATGGAGGTTTTTGCCACCACCTATTCGCCCAGCGTGCAGAACAGCCTGTACTTGATGGGCTCGGCTGCCCTGGAAGCGGTGCCGGAAATATCCGAGATTTCCGTGGCTTGCCCGAACAAGCATTATATCCCGCTGAATATGGCGCCGTTTGGGCGGGATAATCCGAATGCTGTGTTTATGCCGACGGATGAGCCGCACGGGCAGATCGAGTGTACGCTTACGCGGTGAGGTTGCTTGACGGCGCACGGTGATCCGTCTGATGAGCCGCTGATGAACTCGAATTCTAATGCCCCTGAGTCTGAAGCGCCAATTTCTAAAGCGCCGCATTCTAAAGCGATTGTGCTCTTCTCAGGCGGACAGGATTCCACGACCTGTTTAGCCTGGGCGCTGGAGCGGTTTGAAAGCGTGGAAACCGTCGGGTTTAACTATGGGCAGCGCCACGGCGTGGAGATGTTTGTGCGCGCCCCCGTGCGCGAAGCGCTGCGCGGGCTGAAGCAAGATTGGGGCGCCAGGCTGGGGGAGGATCACGTGATCGATCTCTCCGTGCTGGGGCAGGTTTCGGAATCCGCGCTGACGCGCGAGACGGAGATCACCATGGCGGCAAACGGTTTGCCGACGAGTTTTGTGCCGGGGCGCAATATCGCTTTCCTCACCTTCGCCGCCATGCTCGCCTACCGGCGCGGTGCGCGGCATATCGTGGGCGGCATGTGCGAGACGGATTATTCAGGGTATCCGGATTGCCGGGACGATGCGGTGAAGGCGATGCAGGTCGCTTTCAATATCGGCATGGGTGCCAATTTTGTGCTGCATACGCCGTTGATGTGGATCGACAAAGCACAGACCTGGACGCTGGCCGAGCAGCTGGGCGGCACCGCGCTCGTGGAGGTGGTGCGTAGCCAGACCCATACCTGCTATAACGGTGACCGTATGAATTTGCATGATTGGGGCTATGGCTGCGCCGAATGTCCCGCCTGCGACCTGCGCGCCGAGGGGTATAAGCGATTTTGCGAGGGGCAGGAAAAAGCGGAGGGTTGAGTTAAATCGCCTGCCCCGCCGCATAGGCGCTGGACCAGGCCCATTGGAAATTATAGCCACCGAGCCAGCCGGTAACATCCACCGCCTCACCGATCACGAACAGGCCTGGAACCTCCCGCGCCGCCATGGTTTTTGACAACAGCCCGTCCGTATCCACGCCGCCGACGGTCACTTCCGCCTTGGCATAACCTTCCGTGCCCGCAGGGTTGAGGGTGAAGCGGTTGATCGCCTCGGCCGTGTTTTTCAGCGCCTTGTTCGGCATGTCCCCAATAATATGGTTGCCGAGCGGCGGTTGCAGTAAAGCATGCGCCAGACGGGCCGGGAGGAACTCGCCCAGCACGGTCTTCAACTCAGCCCGCGGGCGGCTCGCCTTGCGAGCGAGCAGCCATTCATACGCGTCCTGGCCGGGCAGCATGTCCAGATGCAGCGTGGCCCCGGGCGGGAGATAGGAGGAGATTTGCAGCATCGCCGGGCCGGACATGCCGCGATGCGTGAACAGCGCGTGCTCCCGGAATTTACGTTTTCCATAGCTTGCCTCAGCATCGAACGAAACGCCACTCAGCCCCTGCATCCAGCCCCAGCGCTCGCCGGTGAAGGTGAGCGGTACAAGGCCGGGCCGGATCTCCGTCAGCTTCAGCCCAAACTGCCGCGCAATGTCATACGCAAATCCCGTGGCGCCCATTTTGGGAATGGAAAGCCCGCCCGTCGCCAGCACCAGCGCGGATGCCTCAATCGCGCCCGTTTCCGTCTCAATGTTGAACGCCGCACCCCGGGAAATGCCCGAGACCTTGCAGGAAAGCCGGATCTCGACCCCCGCCGCACGACACATCTCCAGCAGCATGGCCAAAATCTCGCGCGCCGAACCGTCGCAGAAGAGCTGACCAAGATGCTTCTCATGATATTTGATGCCATGCGCCTCCACCAGCGCGACAAAATCGCGCGATGAGAAACCCGCCAGCGCCGATTTGCAGAAATGCGGATTCTGCGAGATGAAATTCTCCGCACTCACCTTTAAATTCGTGAAATTGCAGCGCCCGCCGCCGGAGATTATAATCTTCGCACCCGGCTCCGCCGCATGGTCCAGCACCAGAATCCGCTTGCCCCGCCGCCCCGCCACCGCCGCGCAAAATAACCCCGCCGCGCCCGCACCAACCACCACCACATCAAACACAACACCAACCCCCAACGCCGATCCGGCACCCTCTATACCCGGCGGGCATTTTGGCAAAGCGGGGCGGAGGAGAGGTAAGGAAAGCCAGGGGGCGCTGCCCCCTTAACCCCCGCGAAGAGCGCGGCCGTTGGCGGGGCCCAGGGGCAGCGCCCCTGGCCTTGCTTACTTCCCCCTCCCATCCAGCATGACAAAATGGCCGTCCGGGTCTCGGGTTAGGGTGGTGTGGTTTGGGCTGTTGGGGAGGATGAGGCGGTCTGCGGCGATGTCGGTGGGGTGGGGTTGGATGGTGGGGTTTGGGTGGGGTGGGTAGGCGAGGAGTTCGAGATGGGGTGGGGCGGTTTGGGGTGTAAGGGTGATGATTTCAGGGGTTGCGGGGGTGAGCGCGTCGAGCCGGTTTTGTTCGGGGCCTTGGTTGCGGTGGCGGTGGGCGAGGGTGAAGCCCAGATTTCTGTAATAGGCAATGGCGCGGCTGGCATTGGCGGTGGCGATGGCCGTGTGGTCGTAGCCGAGGAAGAGGGCGGGGCCGGACCATTTTTCGGTGGTGGGAAATTGCAGGAATTCGAGCGGGTGGCCGTCCGGGTCTCGGAACTTCCAGGCGGTTACGTTGCCGGAAGCGGCGGGCAAATGTTGCGGGCCGCCTTGGGTAATTGGCGTGGCGCCGGCTTGGCGGGCGCGGGCGGTGGCTTCGGCGATGTTGGTGGTGACGATGGCGATGTGCTGGAAGATGAGGTCGTCTGACCGGGCGTTGGCGGGGTAGGGCGCGCCCGGGGGGAAGCATTGGGTGAGTTCGAGCTGCTGCGCGCCGAGGGTGAGGTGCAGAGAGAGGGTGCGCGTGGCGTCCAGCACGGTGGCCAGCGCGGGGTCGTCGGCCGCGGGGCCTTGCGGGGTGAAGCCGAGGGCTTCGTAGAATGTTTGCGTGCGGGCCAGGTTTTCGCAATTGCGGGCGATGCACAGCGGGGTCATGGCCGGGCGGCGCCATTGGCGTTGGTGAAGATCGCGTAGAGGCGGGTTCCGGCGCAGATGAAGAGGCGGCTGCGGTGGCGGCCGCCGAAAGCAATGTTGGAGACGGTGGTGTTGAGGAGGATTTTCCCGAGCAGCTCGCCGCAAGGCGAAATGCAATGCACGCCGTCACCCGCGCTGCTCCAGAGATTGCCTTCCTCATCGCAGCGTATGCCGTCGGCGGAGCCGGGGTCCACTTTGTGGAACACGCCGCCGCCATCAAGGGTTTTGCCGTCCTGCCCGATGGTGAAGACGCGGATGTGGCGGGTGGGGTTGGGGGCGAATTGTACGCCGGATTCGGTAATATAGAGGCGGGATTCATCGGGTGAGAAGCAGAGACCGTTCGGGCCGGTGAAGTCCTTCGCGGCGATGTCCAGCGTGCCCGTTTCGGGGTCCAGGCGGTAGACATTGGCGGCGAGTTCAGGGCTTTGCTTGCCGCCTTCGTAATCGGTATTGATGCCGTAAGGCGGGTCGGTGAACCAGATGGTGCCGTCGCGTTTGACGGTGACATCGTTGGGGGAGTTCAGGCGTTTGCCCTCGTAATGCGTGGCCAGCGTGGTGATGCTGCCGTCAATCTCGGTGCGGATGATGCTGCGGGCCTGGTGGCAGCAGGTGATCAGGCGGCCTTGCCGGTCTCGCGCATTGCCATTGGCGAAGGTTGAGGGCGCGCGGAAAATGCTGATGCCGCCTTCCACCCAGCGCAGGATTCGATTGTTCGGAATGTCGCTGAATAGCAGCATCTGCGCATCGGCGAACCAGACCGGGCCTTCCAGCCAGCGGAAGCCTTCTCCCAGAAGTTCCAGCTCCGCATTGGGGAGAATGAGGCGGGCGAAGCTCGGCTGCGCGATATGGTATTCCGGCATGGTTATTTGAAATGGCCTGGGGCGCGGATGGCCGGTATGTGGAGTTGCACGGTCATCAGCACGGCGGGCTCATCGCCGATCGTGCCGGAGCGATGGCCTTTGCGGCCTTGCGAATCTGTTTTGCAGTTCTGGTCTTCGCCCAGGGAGATTTCGCCCGGGCCGAATTCGCGGCGTGTGCCGTCCATGGCTTCGACCCACCAGCGCCCGGAGAGCGGGACGATCCATTGCGGGGCTGGGTTCTCGTGCCAGTCTCCCACCCAGCCGACGGGCTGTATGGTAAAGACGACGGTGGATTCGCCGCGCGGCTGCTGATTGTTCCATTGCGGATCGGCATCTCCGACCCCTTTGAAGGTGAAGTTCTCGAGCGTGCATTGGCGTTGGTGGCTGACGCCTTCTTCATCCGTCCAAAGATGCCAGTAGGTGATTTGCGGCATGGCGGGAATTCCTTAGGGTTGGGCGGCGGCGTAGGGCACGTTGCTGAGCGGGTGGTGGAGGATGAAGCTGGCAGGGGCGAAGCTGCCGCCGATGACGAGCAATAGCAGCCCGCCGATGAGGCCGAAATTTTTCCAGAAATCCCAGAAATGGCTGCGCCCTTCGCCTTCCTTGCGCCAAAAGTCCGGGAAGTTCCAGAACGGGTGGTAGAGCAGTGCGGTGATGAAGCAGAATCCGGCGAGGATGAAAGCGGCGAGGCGGTCGTGCCAGCCCAGGACGATACAGACGGGCGTTACAAACTCCACGATGATGGCGGCGATGAGCAAAGCGCCGGGGCCGGGGAGCGGGGAGGTGCGGGCCTGGGCCATGGCTTCGTCCCAATGGACGATTTTGTCGTAACCGCTGAAGGGAAACATGACCACGAGGCAGAAGCGCGCGAGGAAGGGCAGGAGAATGAGGTTGAGTACGTTCATGCCAGGCGCTGGCCGAGATGTTCGGCGACGCGCAGCGCGTTGGCGATGATGGTGAGCGTGGGATTCACGGCCCCGATGGAGGGGAAGAAGCTGGCATCGGTCACGTAGAGATTATCCAGCGCATGGGCTTTGCAGTTGAGGTCCAGCACGGAGGTTTCCGGGTTTGTACCGAAACGCAGCGTACCTGCCTGATGCGCGGTGCCGCTGACTGGGATATTCTTGCCAAGATAGAGGCTGCGGTCCAGCAATTTGGGATGCGCCCCGGCGTTTTGCAGCGCGTGTTCGAGTTTGGCGCGCAGGCGTTTATGGGCGTTGGTGTTGGTTTCCGTGACGTCCAGAAAAACCTCGTTGCCCTGGTAGAAGATGCGGTTTTCGGGGCGCGGGAGATCTTCGCTGGAGAGCCAGAAATCCATGGAATGGCGGGCCATGATGTCGAAGGGCATGTTTGGGAGAAATTCCAGCCATTCGGGAAGCGCCTCGGCTTTGATTTGCTCGGCATGGGAGGTGGCGCACATTTGGATGAGGCCGAGCGGGTAGGCGTAATCCTCCGCGCCGAAATAATAATCGCTCACTGCGAGGGTTTTTTGGAAGACGGTGTCGTTGGGCTCACGCATCAGCGCCATCAGCACGGATTGGTTATGGCGCATGTAGTTGCGGCCGACCTGGCCGGAGGCGTTGGCGAGGCCGTTGGGGTGGTTCTCGTCTGCCGAGCGCAGCAGCAGGAGGGCCGAGGAAAGTGCGCCGCAGGCAACCACGACGATGTCCGCGCTATAGCTTTCCTGCGTGCCGTTGCGTTGGACTTCAACGGCGGTGACGGATGTCCCGGAAGCGCTTGTGAGGAGCCTGGTGGCGTAAGCGTTCGTGAGCAGCGTGACGTTGGGATGCGCGGCGAGCATCGGGTCGATGCACATCACCTGCGCGTCCGCCTTGCCGTTGAGCAGGCAGGGGAAACCGTCGAACGCGTCGCAGCGGATGCAAATGCTGGTGGGGGTGGGTTTGCCATCTTTCTCGTCCAGCAGGATGCCGAGCGGGAGGTGGAACGGGTTGAGTCCGGCGGCGGAAAGCCGGGCGCTGAGTTCCGCGACTTTGGGTTCGTGCGACACGGGCGGGTAGGGAAATTCGCCGCTGCGATATGGCTCATTCGGGTCTTCCCCGGATTTGCCGTGAACGTGAAAGAGTTTTTCGGCTTCGGCGTAATAGGGTTCGAACGCGTCGTATTTCAGCGGCCATTCCGGAGAGATGCCGTCCTCATGACGGGTTTCCTCGAAGTCGCGCTCTCGCAGGCGGAGCAGCGCCGCGCCATAGACCTTGGAATTGCCGCCGACAAAATAATGCAGGCCGGGATGGAAGATTTTGCCGCTCGAATCATGCCAGGTTTCGTTGGCCTGATACGCGCCATCGACAAATACGGTTTGCGAATCCCAGTTTTTCTGGCTGCGTGGCAGATAGTCCCCGCGCTCCAGAATGAGAATCTTTTTACCCGTTGGCGCGAGGCGTTGCGCGAGGGACGCGCCGCCCGGGCCGCTGCCGATGACGATGACGTCGAAATGTTCAGGCAGCATCGGCGGGCTCCGCGTCGCGCGAACGATCCACCGCCGGGCCGCTCGCCCGCTGTAGATTATAGGCGGTGTTGATCAGCGCGATATGCGAGAAAGCCTGCGGGAAGTTACCGACCTGCCGTTTCGCGGCGGGGTCGTATTCTTCGGCGAGCAGACCGACATCGTTGCAAAGCGATACAAGGCGGGTGAAGAGATTGCGCGCATCGTCCAACCGTCCAAGCAGCACATAATTATCGGCGAGCCAGAAGCTGCAGGCGAGGAACGCGCCTTCGCCCGAGGGCAGGCCATCGACCTTGCGTTCCGTACGGTAGCGCAGCACGAAGCCATCCTGCAACAAATCCTGCTCGATGGCGGCGACCGTGCCTTGCACACGCGGATCGTCTGCGGGGAGGAAGCAGACGAGGGCGATCATCAGCAGGCTCGCATCGACCTCGGTACTGCCGTAATATTGCACGAAGCTGTTGCGCGTGGTGTCGAAACCGTGTTCGCAGACCTGGGTATGGATGGTGTCGCGCAAGGCGCGCCACTCCTCCAGCGGGCCGTCCAGGCCGAATTCCTCGGCGGCGCGGATTGCGCGGTCGATCGCGACCCAGGCCATGATTTTGGAATGGGTGAATTGCCTGCGCTCGCCGCGGATTTCCCAGATCCCATCATCCGGCTGGTCCCAGATGGCTTGCAGATGCGCCACCATTTCGCGCTGCACGCCCCACATGTCTTCATCCGCAGTGAGGCCTTTCTGGCGTGCGAAATAGAGCGCGTCCATCACCTCCCCATAGACATCGAGCTGCACCTGGCCGGAGGCGGCGTTGCCGACGCGAACAGGGGCGGAGTTTTCATAGCCGGGGAGCCAGGGGATTTCCCATTCATCCAAACGGCGCTCGCCCGCGACGCCGTACATGATCTGCAATTGCGCCGGGCTGCCGGCGACGGCGCGCAGCAGCCATTGCTGCCAGGCATTCGCCTCCTCGATGAAATTCGATTCCATCAAGGCGTAGAGTGTCAGCGTGGCGTCGCGCAGCCAGCAATAGCGATAGTCCCAGTTGCGCGCACCGCCGAGCTGTTCGGGCAGCGACGTCGTGGCGGCGGCGACGATGCCGCCGGTCTCGAAATGGGTGAGGGCTTTGAGCGTGAGGAGCGAGCGGAGGACGATATCCGACCATTCGCCTGCCCCGTCGAACCGCGCGGCCCAGCCTTGCCAGCCGTTCTCTACATTTTCAAAAACTTTCGCGGCATCCAGCATTGCGGGAACGGGGCGGAAGGAGTTAGACCATCCGAGAATGAAGCTACGTTCTTCGCCTTCATCAAGGGTGAAGTGGGCATGGCTGCGCATGTCTTCATTTTCAAAGTTTATCGGGCTTTGCAGCAGCAACCGGTCCGGCCCGGCGACATATTTGATGCGCCCATCTTCCATGCGGGTCACCCACGGTACGGTCGCGCCGTAATCCAGCCGCACACAAAGTTCCGAATGCATCGCGACCTTGCCGCGCAGGCCGGTGACGATACGCAGCAGGTCGCAGGCGCCGTCGCTGCGCGCCATGAAATCCGTGACGCAGACAGCGCCGGTCTCGGTATCGAAAATGGTTTCGAGAATCATTGAGGATTTGCGATAGCTTCGGGTGGTCCGCGTAATCGCATCGGTGGGCGTCATCAGCCAACGGCCATGGGACTCATCGCCGAGCAGGCCGGCGAAGCAGGACGCGCTGTCGAACCGCGGGAGGCATAGCCAGTCGATCGACCCGTCCCGGCCGACAAGTGCGGCGGTTTCGCAATTGCCGATGACGGCATAGTCTTCAATTTTTCCAGCCATAGGGTTCAGCCGCCTGTCGCAAAGCCGGGATAGAGCGTCATGCCGCCATCGACGAACAGCGTGGCGCCGGTGACGTAATCCGATGCATCGGAGGCGAGCCAGGCGGCGGCGCGGGCGATATCATCCGGCTCGCCGATGCGCTTATACGGCACCAGCGTCATCAAATCCGCATAGGCCTCGGGTGTGCTCCAGGCGGAAGTGTTGATGGGCGTGCGGATGGCGCCGGGGGCGATGGCGTTGACGCGGATTTTATACGGGGCGACTTCCTGCGCGATGCTTTTCATCATTAGCATGATGCCGCCTTTGGAGGCGGCGTAATTCACATGGCCAGCCCAGGGGATTTGCTGATGCACCGAGCTCATGCAGATGATTTTGCCCAAGGCAACGGAAAGTTTCTGCTCGACGCCGCGCGATTTGAACTCGCGGACAGCTTCGCGCGTGGTAAGAAACTGGCCCGTGAGGTTGACGCCGATGACGGTGTTCCACTGTTCCAGCGTCATTTTATCGAACGGTGCGTCGCGTTGCAGGCCGGCATTGCTGACCACGATATGCAGCGTGCCGAAATGGCTTTTGGCTTTCGCGAACATGGCGATGACCTGATCTTCCTTCGAGACATCAGCCTCAATGGCAATGGCGCGGCTGCCATAGGATTCGATCTGATGCGCGATGTCTTCGGCCGGTGCTGAATCGCCGATATAATTCACCACCACATCGGCGCCGGCTTGCGCGAGGCCGAGTGCGGTGGCCTTGCCGATGCCCGAACTGGCCCCGGTGACGAGGGCGGGCTGGCCGATGAGCGTTTTGGCGTAGGGGATATTGGGCAGATTGGCGTTGTCGGGCGCTGGTGCGGTGGGGTCTTTAGGCATTTAAGGTCCGCCTCCTTTGGGGATCGTCAGGTGATCCTTCAGGTTGGGAGGCGGGGTAGGGGAGTCAATGTTTGCTGTGGTTTATGAAGATTTGGAAATATTTTGTAAAATTCACAAGACTTTTAGGTCAAGAATCGTGGAGGGATGGCATCCCCCCGCCATCCAGAGGTAGAGCGCAATAAGCTGAGTAATAACGCGGCGTTAGTCATTGACCGAGAGGACCATGATCGGGTTCGGGATTTTATCCGGGGCGATCTCCTGCTCCAGCGGCAGTACGGCGGTGCCGATGGCAAAGAATTCAATCACATGGGTCTGCCATCCATGGCTGCCTTCGTGGATATCCACGCCGACCACGCCCTCGGCTTTGGCCGCTGAGGCCTCGAACTGCATGCGCTCCACGGCGATTTCGCGCGCCTCGTACATCGCGGCGGTGAAGTTTTCCATCTCGACATTGCGGCCCACCGTGCCGAAGCCCGAAAGCACGCCGCGATGGGCGACGTGATAGACGCAGGAGCCCATGACCATTTCCACCGGGCGGTAGCCCGCATGTAACAGGGACCAGAAATCCTGGCCTGAGAGGTCCGAGGTGAAGGGCCCGCCATCATGCGCGCGGAAGCCCTTATGGCCGTCGCCATGCACCACGCCAGTGCCGATGGCGATGAATTCGAGCAGATGCTCGTCCCATTCCAGCCGCTTGATGGTGAGCTTGACGCCGACAATGCCATCGGCCCCCATGGCGGCGGCCTCGGCCCGCATGCGCGACATGGCAAGCTCCCGGGCATGGTACATGGCTTTGGAGAGCACATCCATTTCCTGGTTTTTCGACCAGGAGCCGTACTGGACGCCGACATGGTAGACGCAGGTGCCCACGCAAAGGCCGATGGGTTCGAAGCCTGCCTTGCGCACCAGCAGAAATTCATTGACCGAGAAATCCGAGGTGAAGACGCCGGTGGAATGCGCGTTGCTGCGCAGGCCCTTCAGGCGTTCCTGGGCGTGGGCGGGAAGGTCGAGGGTCATTGTTATATGGCTCCGTCGCGCGCGTTGGTGGCGTAGGATTGGTGATGGCTCTTGGTGCCGGTGAGCGGCGTGCCGCCGGCATGCATGTCCACCACCATTTTGAACTCATGCGGCAAGGGCGTGCCGCGCCGCGCATCCACCGTGGTGGCGATGACGATATGGCGCGCGAGATATTCCTTGATCTTGGTCTCGTTCACCTCGCGCTCGCGCTCGAACATCTGCGAGAAGTTGAGATGCGCCAGCACCCCGTTGCCGCGGTTGCGAGCACTCTCGCGCAGCTGCGCATGGGCACGGTGGCGCACGGTTTCCCAGAGGTTGGAGAGCGGGGTGGATTCCGTATTGCCCATCCAGTAGCGGTTGGCGGTGCCGCGCCAATCGGTCATCCATTCATAATGCGCGCCGATCGCAATGCCGGTCGGCACGACATCGGCCTCCAGCAGTTTCACGAATTCCAGCGCCGGCACGGTGGCGATGATCGGATCGTTCGATGGGGGCAAGCCGTCGATTTTCACCGCCGTGCCTACCAGCGAGAAATCCATGCTGTTCTCCACCTGCACGGGGATGGTGCGCATTTTCACATCCAGCACCGCATTCGCGCCACAGGCGCGGGCCTCCTGCGCCAGACGTTGCAACGCGGTCTCCCAGCCCTGGGCGTGGCCTTGGGTCCAGGACCAGCCGTAATGCAGCCAGCATGTTGCGGCCACGGCGGCGATGGGTTTGAGCCCGTGCGAGCGGGCGATCATCAGCTCGGCCGGGGTTAGCGTCGCCATCCAGGGTTTGGTGCCGGAGGCGGCTTCCTGCAGGCGCTGCATGGCGCCGGTCGGCACGCGGTTGCCGCGCAGGCTCATCAGAATATCGGCCTGGCGGCGCAGCGATTCCTGTTCTGCCGCCTGGGCTTCTGGCGTTGGTTTCTTGAAGAGGTCGAACAGCCCCATAGCCTTGCCCCTCAGCTCGCCATGAATTGTTGCAGCGACGCGCTGAGCGACTGGGCATGGGCGGAGGCCTTCTGGGTTTCCGCCGAGAGACGGGCGAACCAATCGGCGGGGTCCAGCGTTTTGGTGTTCAGCGTGATGCCGCGTACGACCATGCCGATGCTGGCGGTAAGCCGGCCGGAGAGGAGTTCGAGCTTGTAGCGGTTCTCGCCCAGCTCGACGGTGACACCCGTCACCTTCGCGGATTTCGAGAAAAACCCCTTCTGCTCATGCACGGTGACGAGGCCGGGCAGCGCCTCCTTCAGCCGGAGCGCGAAGGCGGTGAGGTTGCTCTCGGCATCCGAGGAGAACCGGCGAAGCCAGGCGGCCTGGGTGTCGAAATCCATTATGGAAGGCTCACTTCTCGATGGCTCTTGCGTTCACGCCTTGCATGCCGCGCACGAGCCTGTTGCGGACTTCGGCAAGGCGGGCCTCGCGCGCGGCATCCCCGGCGGCGACTTCGCGCTCAATGTCGATGACCTCGTTCATCGTGGCGATGGCCTCGTCCGCGACCTGGGCCAGCACGTCGATATTGCGGGAATCCCCGCCGAGCGAGCGGGCGGCGGAGGTCGCGGCCTCATGCGCGCCCTTGGCGGCGAGCAAGGTGATCTGGCGGTTGGCTTCATCGAGCTTGGCCGAGGCTTCGGCGGCGTTTTTAATCTCGACCTGGACGACTGCCTGGGAGGCGACGGCCATGAGGCGGGGGATGACGACCAGCATGCCGTTGGAGATTTTCATCATACGGGTTTCTGCCGCCGAGCGGTTCTGGCCGATGATGGGGATGAGCATTGCCGAGCCGACCAAAGCTTCGCGCATATCCGCGACCTTGCCGCGGAAATTGGCGATGGCGGCGCGAAATTCCATGACATCGGCGGCATCCGCCGGATCGCCGTTGGCGAGCGCGTGCTGGCGCTTGGCCTCCAACTCCTCCTCCGCACGGTCCAACGCAATCTGCCCGGCGGCGATTTCGATTTTAAGGTCGTGCAGGGATTGGCGGATGGCGAGCGCTTGCTGGTCGAGCAATTCGATGGTCACGCCAAGATCGGCCTTGGTTTTGCGGGCCTTGGCCTGTTCCGTATCCATGAGGGTGAGGAATTGCTTGCGGTTTTCGGCGAAGCCTTTGAAGGCGGTGCGGGCATCCGCCACCGTGCCGAGCATCCGGCCGATGATGCCTTTGCGCGCACCTGGCTGGCCACCCTCGGATTCCTTCTGCAAATCCTGGATGCGCAGGATTTTGATACCGTCGATGACCGAGGCGGCGATGCGCCCGGCCTCGCCCGCATCGCCCAGGCGCACGCCGGTCAGCAGCTGGCGGGAGGCGGCGGCGATGGCGGCGAGCACGCCGTCGCCATGGGCCAGTAGCGTCGTCGTTTTGGAGAAATCGATTTTGGCGGCGGAAGCGGTTGCGGCGGCGAGGTCCTGCGGCGAGAGATTGGCGACCTCCACCAGCCTTTCGGGCTTGGGCTGCGGGGCCAGGCGTTCATCCGCAACGGCGGGGAGTTCGGCGGTCGGCAGCGTGGCGGGGGGCTGGGCCAAGGCGGGTTGTTGCGGTGTCAGGTCATCGAACACGGAAAGGTCGAGCGGTGCGGACGGGGTTGTCTCGGGCATCGGGCACTCCGGCTTATGCCTGGATGCTAGCGTAGAGATCGTACCCCCCGCAAGCAGTGCGGGGGCGGCACGCATGCCGCCCTCGATTTGGAAAGACCGAAGGCTTTTGGTCCTTTAATACTCTTCATCCGCAACATACGAGCCGATGCGCTGTACGAGGTCCGGATTCCGCTTCGCCAGCACCGCGCCGTATATCAGCGCGATGACCAATAGGCCGATGGTGAGATAGGGGTAGATGTTGAACGGGTAAGACTGTCCGGGCTGCACGAGGCCCCAGAGCGGGAAGAGCATCAGCGCCGTGCCCAGCACCGGGACGATGAGGTGCCTTATGGGGCTGAAATCCGCCCGGTGATGTTTGAGCATATAGACCGGCAGCGCCAGATTGGTCGCGAGATAGGTGAGGATGACCGGGATGGTGCCGAGCGTGCCGGTATCGCCGAACAGGGTCACCGGGTCAATTTTATAGATGAAACCGAACACCAGTACGATGGCCAAAGCGACGAGGATATAGGCCCACATCGCCGCGTAGGGGGTTTTGTGCTGCGGGTGGATCTTGCCGAAGAATTGCGGCAGCAGGCCCTCTCGGCTGGAGCTGAACAGGATGCGCGCCTGCGCGTTGGTCAGGCCGATGAGGCAGGAAAAAATGCTGGTGACGCCGGCGATATAAGCGACCAGAATCAGCGCCGCCGCCGAGGCCTTGAACGCGTCCACAAACGGGATGGTGGAGGCGCCGATGGCGGTTGCATTGTTATGGAAGGCGATTTCCACGGCATAGGCGAGGAACATGTAGAGCACGCCGATGGCGACCGTGCCGGTAATGAGCGCGCGCGGCAGGTTTTTGCGCGGATTGGTGGTCTCTTCCGCCAGCATCGCCGAGTTCTCCCAGCCGATGAAGAGGTAGATCGCGAGCGGGAAGCCGGCACTCACCCCGAGCCAGCCGCCGGAAATATTGGCGGGCATCAGCGGCGCCCAGCTGATGGCGGCGTGGTTGACGACCAGCATGATGACGGCGCCGACGAGCAGGAGCAGCAGCTCGAAATAGAAAAAGATTGCCGCCCAGGTGGTCGAAAGGCTGATGCCGCGCGAGACGAGCAGGCCGACAATGCCGGTGACGATGAGGCTGAGCACCTGCCAGGGAATGTTAATGCCAAGGAAGAGCTGCAGCGTACTATGCGCCCAGCCGCCGGAAATGACGACGACCGAAGAGGCCGCGATGCAATAGCCGACCACGACGAAAATGGAGGCCGAAGCGCCCGCGACCGGACCAAACGACATGCCGATGAAGGTAACGAAAGAGCCGGTGCTGGGGCGGTATTTGGAGAATTCCGCCAGCGTGTTGGAGAGGAACAGCACGACCACCATGGCGAGCAGAATGGTGAGCGGCGCGCCACGCCAGCTCCGGAGACGATGACGCCGAAGCCGAAGAAGAAGCTCATGGCGGGGGCGATGTTGGCCAGGGTCGAAGCGATGATCTGGGACAGGCCGAGACTGTCTTTTTGCAGCCGGTGCCCGGTGCGTGCCGTTACGGTCATTTTTGGTGTTCCTCCAAGCGTGCGTTTTTTGTAACGCCGGGACCTTGGTTCCTCACGGGTGATTCGTCAAATCATGGCGGGAAGGTGGCGGAGGCCTTACGCGAGCGTCATCAGGCTCGCATTGCCGCCAGCCGCCGCGGTGTTGGTGGTGATGACCTGTTCGGCCAGCAGCCAGGCTGGGTTGTAGGCGGCCCCCGCCGACAGCTCGGCGGTGCTGAGCGCCTGCAGGCCGATGATGGGGCCGGGGCGTTCCGCCAGCGCGGCTGCGGTGGCAAGCACGTCCGGCGCGTCGCCCTCAAGCAGCGCGGCCTGGAAGGCGCCGCCCGGGTCGAGCACGGCACGGTTGCCGGTGGCCGCGACCGCGGCGAGCTGCGCGCTTTTGCCGTCCTGCGTTTGGAACAGGCACAGCACCGCGCCGCGCGGGGTGAGGCGGTAGATATTGCGCTCGCCGACCGGGCCGGGGAGGTCCGTTTCGGCGGGAAGGTGGTGCGGCCCGGCGCGCAGGAGCCTGTGCAGATAGAGCGGGCCGCCTGCCTTGGGGCCGGTGCCGGAGAGGCCATGCCCACCGAATGGCTGCACGCCGACCACTGCGCCGACGATGTTGCGGTTGATGTAGATATTTCCGGCATGAATGCGGGTTGTGACGTCATTCACCGTATCGTCGATGCGCGTATGCAGGCCGAAGGTGAGGCCGTAGCCGGTGGCGTTGATGGCGTCCAGCAGCGCGCCCAGCTCCGCGCGGCGGTACAGGAGGACATGCAGCACCGGGCCGAAGATTTCGCCTGGGATCGTGGCGATGCTCGGAATTTCGATGATCGTGGGCGGCACGAAACGCGGCTGCGCAGGGGCCGGAGCCTGGGTGATGCGGTGCCCTTCTGCGCGCATCGCCTCGATATGGGCTTTGATGGCCGCGGCAGCGGCCTCGGTGATGAGCGGGCCGATATCGGTGGCGAGCCGGTCCGGCGGGCCGACGCGCAGCTCCTGCATCGCGGCTTTCAGCATCGGCAGGATTCGCGGCGCCGCGTCTTCCTGCAGGCAGAGGACGCGCAGCGCCGAGCAGCGCTGGCCGGCAGAATCGAAGGCGGAATAAAGCGCATCGGCCACGACCTGCTCAGGCAAAGCCGACGAGTCCACGATCATCGCGTTCTGGCCGCCGGTTTCCGCGATCAGCGGGATCGTTTTGCCGTCAGGGCTGGTGCGGCGCGCGAGTTCGCGCTGAATGCGGCGCGCAACCTCCGTGGAGCCGGTGAACAGAACGCCCTGCGTGCGGGCATCGGCGACGAGCGCCGCGCCGGTATCGCCATCGCCCTGGATGAGGTGCAACGTGGCTTTGGGGATTCCGGCATCATGCAGGATTTTAATGGAAAATTCCGCGATGCAAGGGGTTTCCTCGGCGGGTTTGGCAAGCACGCTGTTGCCTGCGGCCAGCGCGGCGGCAATCTGGCCCAGAAAAATCGCCAGCGGAAAATTCCAGGGACTGATGCACAGCACCGTGCCGAGCGGCGCATGGGTGTCGTTGCGCCAGCCCGCGATGCAAGCGGCGTAATAGCGCAGGAAATCGACCGCCTCGCGGATTTCGGAGAGCGCGTTGGGGATGGTTTTGCCGGCTTCCATGACGAGCAGTTCAACAAGTGCGTTGCGCTGATCCTGCAGCGCGGCGGCGGCGCGCGCCAGGATCGCGGCGCGCGAAGCGGGCGGCAGCGCCGGGGTGCTGGCGACCTGGGTGAACGCGCGCTCGATATCCGGCGGGGTTGGGCCCGGTCCGGGGCGCGGCGTGCTGAGATTTTCGGCCAGGCTACGCAGCGAGGATTCGTTCGAAAGGTCCAGGCCCTGCGAATTTTGCCTCTCCGCGCCAAAGAGTTTCAGCGGGTGCAGGATATTCTCATGCGGCGCGCCGATGGGCGTGACGGCGCAAGCGGCTGCCACCGGGTCTTGCAGCAGATCGTCCAGCGAGATGGCGGGGTCCGCGATGCGGTTGACGAAGGAGGTATTGGCGCCGTTTTCCAGCAGGCGCCGCACGAGATAAGCGAGCAGGGTTTCATGCGTGCCGACCGGGGCGTAGATGCGGCAGGGGCGGGCAAGCTGGTCCGGCCCCGTCACTTGCGCATATAGCGCCTCGCCCATGCCGTGCAAGCACTGGAATTCAAAGGCATCGCGCGGCGCGTTGCCCGCCATGTCATGGATGGTGGCGAGGGTGAGCGCGTTATGCGTGGCAAATTGCGGATAGATATCCGCGCCGGCCGCCAGCAGCTTGCGGGCGCAGGCGAGGTAAGAAACATCCGTGTGGATTTTGCGCGTGAAGACCGGAAAATCCTCCAGCCCGTCGATCTGCGCGCGCTTGATCTCCGCGTCCCAATACGCGCCTTTGACGAGCCGGATCATCAGCCGGTGCTGCGTACGGCGCGCGAGGTCGATACAGAAATCCAGCACGGCGGGAGCGCGTTTTTGATAGGCCTGTACGACAAAGCCGATGCCATGCCAGCCCGCGAGCACCGGGTCCGCGCATAAAATCTCCAGCAGGTCGAGCGAAAGGTCGAGCCGTTCGGATTCTTCCGCATCGATATTGAAGCCGATATTCTGGGCCCGCGCCTGATGCGCCAAAGCGGTGAGGCGGGGCAGGAGTTCGGCCATCACCCGGGCCTGCTGCGCGCGGGTATAACGCGGATGCAGGGCAGAGAGTTTGATGGAAATGCCGGCACGTTCGTAAATGCCTTTGCAATGCGCGGCGGTGCCGATGGCGTGGATCGCAGCCTCATAGCCCGCAAAATAACGCGCCGCGTCTTGCGCCGTGGCAGCGGCTTCGCCCAGCATGTCGTAGGAATAGCGGAAATGCCGAGCCTCCAAGGGCCGGGCGCGGGTGAGCGCCTGTTCGATGGTCTCGCCCAGGACGAATTGCTCACCCATCAGCCGCATGGCGAGGTCCACGGCCTTACGGATCATCGGCTTGCCGCTGCGGGCGATGAGCTTTGTGAGCGTCTCGGAGAGGGTTGCGGCATCGCCCGCGGCGGTGAGGCGACCGGTGATGACCAGCCCCCAGGTGGCGGCATTCACGAAGAGAGACGGGCTGGCCCCGAGATGGGCGCGCCAGTCTCCGCCGCTGATTTTATCCTGGATCAGCGCGTCGCGCGTCGCGGTATCGGGGATGCGCAGCAGGGCTTCGGCAAGGCACATGAGTGCCACGCCTTCCGCGCTGGAGAGCGCGTATTCGCGCACCAGCGCCTCCACAGCGCTCGGGCGGGGCCGCGCGCGCAAGGCGGAGACGAGACGCCGCGCGAGGGGTTGGGCCGCCGGCGGGGCCAAAGCGATGAGCGGCGGGAGGCATTGCGTCTCGGGCAGGCGATAGGCGCGCGTGATGGCCTGACGCAAGGGCGGTTGGGGCTGAGTCTCGGCGAGGAAGGCTTCGAAGGGCATCGCCGCGATACTAGGCGAGAACTTCCTTTTGTGAACCAAAGAAGCAAAAAACTTTTTTAATGCGTGCCCGTTTATGCTTCGGCAATCAGACGGCCGCTTTCCTGCACGCCGATCGCCTGCAGGGTTTTCAGCGCGGCGTTCAGGCCGCGGTTGAGTTGTTGGGCGCGGCGATTGGCGCTGACTGAGCGTTTGGCGAAGCGCGCCAGGGCGAAGCGCAACGCTTCGGCAAGGCCAGCCGCATCCTCCTGCGCGATATGCCGGAGTTGTGCTGCCGCGGCGGTCAAGTTACTGGCGCCGAGTGTGCCCATGGTATCGGCGATTTCAGCGAAGGCGGGTGAGGCGGATTTCAGCGCGCGTTCCACCGTGGCGGCGGCGTCGGAAATCTCGACGGGCTTACCGGAGAGCAGCAGCATGTCCAGCGCCTGCAGCTTGCAGCTTAAATCTTCCACAAGGTCCAGCCCTTTTTGGAGGATCTCGGCCACCGGAATTGCCTCTCCGCCTTGCGCTAGGTTGCGGAATTGCCCTTGCATGTTCATCACGTTGTTTCTTTCGGCACGGCTTCTTGCGGCGCGGTTTCTTTCAGTACGGTGACGATGGCCTGGGCGAGATCTTCGGGGGGCACATTATAGCTGCCGTTCTGCAGCGCAGAGCGTATCCGTTCCACGGCGTTCTGGTCCACGCCGTTGGAATCCCGCGCGGCGCTTAACCATTGCGTGGTCGTTTGCGCGGCTTCGCTCAGCGTGACGGAATCGGACTGCGGCGGCGTTGCGTTTGGTGGTGCGGGTTGCTTTTGCGGTGGCGTACCGGGCGCGTCCAGCGGAAGCGGCGATTGCGCGATCGGCGGAATGGTATTGCTCATGCGGCGATCGCGCTTTCGGGTCTTTTGTTCATGTTACGGTCGAGAATAGACAGGGCGGCTTCGAAATCATCAAGTGCTGCACTGTTATTTTCAGTATTGGCTCGCAGTAATGTGAAGCGTAGCGCCGTGTAGATCGTCATCAACGCGTTGCCCAGCCGCGCCTCCTGGTCGGTCATGAGGATTCCACTCATGACATTCAAGAGCTGATCCGCGCGATGGATCATCACGGCTTTGTGCGCGATGTCCCCCGCTTCGATGGCGGCTTTCGCGCGACGGCCGTATAGCCGCAGCCCACGCCAGCCTTGGCGCAACCAGTCGAGATCGGCTTGGCCGTCGAACATCACGTCGCGATAGGAGGAGGTGTTTTCCATGGTCATTCTGCCCTAGCCGCTGCTGTTGGAGGTACCGGTGAAAATGCTGAGATAGGCCTGCGCCACCTGTGCGTTGGTGGAGGCGGATTCTGCTGTGGTGTATTCCTGTACGAGAATCTCCAGCGCGGCACTGTTATCCTTGGCAATCTGCGTTTCCTGCGCTGTGAGCGCGGTGATCTGGTCTTTCAGGCTCGCGGTTTGCGCGCCGATCTCGCCGGTGTTTTTGGTGTTGGTTGCAGCACCGCCCCCACTGCCCAAGGCGGCGGCGGTGAGCCCGTTGAGGCTTGAATAGATTTTGCTGACCAAAGCGGAGACGCCGGTTGGGTTGGCGGCATAGGCAGTGGCGAAAATGCTGTTGTTGAAACTGACGGCGCCCGCCGCGCTGACCGTGAAGCCGATGGCGTTCGCGCTGAGCCCGCTGGCCGCCGCGCCGGAAACGGCGTTGACCAGGCTGTTGGAGAGCGCAGTCGCCGTATAATTGCCAAGCAACGGGCCGGATTTCGCGGAAGAGGCGCTGGATGCGCTGGAAGCGGGAGCCACGAATTTCGTCTCCTTACCGATCGCGGCGGTGGCGGCGCTGAGCGAGCTGGCGACCGCCGAGAGATTGCTTGAAATAATGCCCGCTGAGGAGGCGACAGTGATATTGGCAGCGCCCGAGGCCAACAGGTTGAGTGTGAGGCCGGAGACGGCGCTGCTGATCGTGTTGCCGGTACTGGTGACGGGCACGCCGTTAATGTCCAGCTTTGCACTCTGCGCCTTCTGCGCGACGGTAAAGGATCCGCCGCTGGCCGAGGCCGCATAAGACATGCCCGCAAGCGCGCCGCCGCCCGTGAAGGAGAAGCCATTGCCGCTACCCGCGGCCGAGCTTTGCAGCACCAGCCGCGCCCCGGCCCTGGTGCCGATGACGCTGGCCTGTACGCCGCCCGCGACCGCGTTGATCGCGGCGGCGATGCCGTTCAGCGTGTTGCTGCCGGCGGGGATTTTCACGGTTTCGGTTTTGCCCGAGGCGAGGGTGAAGTTGAGCGACCCGGCCCCACTGCCAATGCTCTGCGTGGCCGATGTTTTGACATCGGAATAGATTTCCTGGGTTTTCGCCAAGGTGATGTTGGTGAGCGAATAGGTGCCGGTAGCGGCTGACGCGGCGGCTGTCGCGGTGGCGATGGTGCTCGCGGTGCTATTGGCAACCAGGCTGTTCACCGTGCCGATATTCGCGATGTTGGAAAGTGCCGAGGACAGCGACGAAATGCTGCCCTGAATACTTCCCCAGGCCGAGATTTCCGCCTGTTCCGAGGTCGCCTGCGCCTGAAGCTGCGTAATGGGTTTTTGCAGGCGCTTCTGGTCCGCCGTAATCGCGCTGGAGATGGAGGCGGAGCTCAGCGAGCTGACGGTGGACATGGAGCGTGCATTGCCTTGCTGGTTAAAAGCCTTGCGGAGACGAAAAGGCGCTGGCGGCGCGTGTTGCCCCGCCAGCCGGAAGCATGGTCACGGCAGCAGCGAGAGATAGGATTGCTGAAGCTGGGTTGAGGATTTGAGCGCGGCGACGCCGGATTGCGCCTGAATTTCCGCCTCCGTAAGCTGATTGCTCACCGCCGGGATATTCGCATCCTGCACGACGCCGAGCGCAGAGGTAATGTTCTGCGAGGTGGTGTTCAGGTTTGCAATCAGCTTTGCAGATCGAGGATGCAACGTTCAGCCTGCTGCCAAAAACATTCGCGATGATCGCCATCGCCCTCACGGGCGGGTTCGGGGCGTTGCGCGTGTTTGAGAATCTCGCCGTGCTGTTCATCGGCCATGTTCCGATGCTGGTGCATCAGCCATGGAATTGAGCCCGCCGGATTTCACGCAGCAAGAGGTTTTGGTCTGGCTCAGCCGGTTTCTCTGGCCGTTTTTACGGGTCACCGGGATCTGCCTGACCGCGCCGGTTTATGGCTCCACGATGATTCCCGCCATGGTCAAAGCCGTGCTGGCGGCGGCGTATGCGGCGGCGCTGGCCGCCTGGCTGCCTGGCTTGCCGGCTTTTCCGGCCGACCCGGCGGCGGCGATTTATGCGAGCATCGTCCAGATTGCCTATGGCGCAGTGCTGGGCATGGTCATGCAGATCATCGTCTCGGCGGTAGCCTGCGCGGGGGAGATTGCCGGGCTGTCGATGGGGTTGAGCTTCGCGGAGCTGCAATTTCGTGAATCACCCGGCGCCACGCCTGTCCTTTATGACATGATGCTATGGGCGGGGCTGCTCGGCTTCATGGCGGCGGGGGGGCCGGTTTGGTTGTTCGCTGCACTCGTGCAGTCCTTTCAGCACGGGGTTGGGGTAGGCGGCATTTCCTCGGCCGCCTCGCTTGCCGCCGTGGGGGGCACGCTGTTCCGCGCGGCGGCGTGTCTGGCGATGCCGGTTCTGGCGGTTTCCCTCTGCGTCAATCTCACGGTCGGGCTTTGCGCGGTGTTTTCGCCGCAGATGAACCTGCTGATCATTGGTTTTCCGCTGCTCATCCTGGCCGGGTTATGGGTGATGGCGGGGGCCATGCCGTATACCGGCGCGGTGGTGGCGCAGCTGATGGATACGGGCATGAACGCGCTGGCGGCGATGATTCATGGCTGAGGGCGATGGGCAGGATAAACGCCATGCGCCGACCGAACGGCGCTTGCGTCAGGCAGCGGAGCGGGGCGATGTCAAACGTTCGTCCGATTTTCCCAAAGCGGCGATCATTGCGGTGATCACCACGTTGGCGCTGGCCGGGGCGGCGGGGATTGGCGCGCATTTGGAGGATTCTGCCGCGCGCTGGCTGTCTGATGCCGGCACCGCGCCGGTGGCCGCCGCCGCCGGCTGGGTGGACATGCTCGCGGTGGAAATCGGCCCGCTGCTCTTGCTCATCGCTTCCATCGGGCTGCTTGCAAGTCTCTTCTCCGGTGGCTGGGTGTTCAGCCTCTCCCAGCTGAATCCGGATTTTTCCAAGCTTTCGACCGCGCGGGGGCTTGGCCAGCTGGTCTCGAAGGCCGGGTTCGCGGAGACCGGCAAGGCGGTAGTAAAATTCGCGGTCATCGGCGGGGTGGGTGCCGCCATGATCTGCCGCCGCGCGCCGGATTTCGCGGCGCTGGCCGCGATCCCGGAGCCGACCGCCGTGCCGGTGGTCGCACTTTGCCTGCAGGTGCTTTGCGCCATTGCCGTTGCCATCATGCTTCTGGCGGGTGCGGATCTGGGGCTGCAATATTGGTTGCACCGGCAGGGCTTGCGCATGTCCGATTCCGAAATCCGGGAAGAGATGAAGGAGATCGCGGGCAACCCGCAGATGCGCGGGCGGCAGCGGATGCTGGCGCGCAAGCTGGCCCGCGCGCGACAGATGCGGCGGATCCCGGAGGCTTCCGTCATCGTCACCAACCCCACGCATTTTGCAGTGGCCATACGCTATCGTCGTGGACTGGACCGTGCGCCTTTGTTGCTGGCCAAGGGGGTGGGCTTGCTGGCGGCGGAGATCGTCAGCCGGGGCAGGGGGCTTGGCGTGCCGGTGGTGGAGGCACCACCGCTGGCGCGCGCCGTGTATCGCCATGTGGAGCCGGGCGAGCATGTGCCGGTGGCGCTTTACCGCGCCTGCGCGGAAGTGCTGGCCTATGTGTGGAAGATGCAGCGCTGGCGCGCCGAGGGCGGCCGCCGCCCGTCCGCGCCACGGGTGCAAAGCGGGGAGATTGAGGTGCCGCGCGGGGGATGACGCACGCCTCCTTCGGCCAGTGGCGGGGAGGATGGATAGGGAAGATGGATGCTTCGCCCGCTGCGCGGGCTCGCAATGACGGGTGTGGGCCCATGCGGGCTCGCAAGGGCGATGTTTGGGCTTTTGGCCCGCCGGTTGATGCTGCAACTGCGCAACCATCTTGTTTAACCCCCAGGCAAAGGGTACGGATTTGCAAAAATCTGGAGGGTTACCGTTTATGCCTAAAGAATATCAGGCGGATATCGTGATCGTGGGCGCCAGCCATGCCGGTGGGGAAGTTGCCGCGCGGGTGCGCCAGGGCGGGTTTGCGGGCAGCATCGCGCTGCTCGGCGCCGAGCCGCATCTGCCGTATCAGCGCCCCCCGCTCTCCAAAGCCTTTCTGGCGGGCGAGACCACGCCCGAGCAACTCATGATCCGCTCCAGCGCTGCCTATGAGAAAGCCCGGATCGAATGGCACCCTTCCACCATGGTCGAGACGATCGACCGTGAGGCCCATCGCCTGCATCTCGCCTCCGGCGATTGGTTCACCTATGGCAAGCTTGTGCTCGCCACCGGCGGCCGTCCGCGCCGCCTCACCATTCCCGGGGCGGATCTCAAAGGGCTGCATTATATGCGCGCCATCGCGGATGTGGATGCGCTCCGCCCCGGTTTCACGCCCGGCAAGAAGCTGGTCATCGTCGGCGGCGGCTATATCGGGCTGGAAGTCGCCGCGGTGGCCGTCAAGAGCGGGCTGGATGTGGAAATCGTCGAATTCGCGCCGCGCGTGCTGGCCCGCGTGGCCGGGCCGGAACTCTCGGCTTTTTATGAGAAGGCGCATCGCCAAGCCGGGGTGAAGCTGCGGCTCTCGACCGGGGTGGACGGGTTCGAGCCGTCCGACACCGACCCAGAACATGTCGGCGCGGTGCGCTGCGGGGATGGCACGTTGCTGCCGGCGGATCTCGTCCTGGTCGCGGTCGGGCTCGTCCCGAATGTGGAGCTGGCCCAGGCGGCCGGGCTTGCCATGGGCAACGGCATTGCGGTGGACGAATTCTGCCGGACTTCGGACCCGGATATTCTGGCGATCGGCGATTGCACGGAACATCCGCTGCCTTTCGTGAACGGCCGCCGCACGCGGTTGGAATCCGTGCCGAACGCCGTCGAGCAGGCGCGCGTTGCCGCCAGCGTGCTGAACGGCGACCCGAAACCCTATGCCGCCGTGCCGTGGTTCTGGTCGGACCAGTATAACCTCAAGCTGCAATCCGTCGGACTCAGCCAGGGGCATGACAAGGTCGTCATCCGCCCCGCCCGCACGCCGGAAGGGTTTGTCGCGTTTTACCTCCATGAAGGCAGGATGATCGCCGCCGATTGCGTGAACGCGGTGCTGGAATTCAATTTCGCGAAGCGGCTGGTGACGGATAAGATCATTGTCGACGCGTCCAGCCTGGCGGACCCGGAGACGAATCTGAAGAGCCTGATCCCGGCGGCATAAGGCGCTGGCGCCGGAGCCCGTGCCTTAATCACCTAAGCACCAATCAGGCAGGCTTCCTGCCGCAATACGGCGATGCGCTGGCGCGCTAGCTTGCGCGGCGGAATTCCTGTTTTCTGGATTCATGCCAAAGCGTGACGAGCTGCTATTCGCGTTGAAGACCTTCGTGGGTGCGATGGCCGCGCTGTATCTGGCACTCTGGCTCGGGCTGGAGAATCCTTACTGGTCGATGGCGACGGCCTATATCGTGGCGCAGCCGCTCACCGGGGCGATGCGCTCGAAAGCCTTGTTCCGCTTCATCGGCACGGCGGTCGGCGGCGTCGCGGCGGTGGTCATGGTGCCCAACCTCGTCAATGCGCCGGTATTGCTGAGCCTGGCAATGGCCTGCTGGATCGGCCTATGCCTGTATCTCTCGCTGCTGGACCGAACGCCGCGCGCCTATCTGTTCATGCTGGCGGGCTACACGGCGGGGATCATCGGCTTCCCCAGCGTTGCGAACCCGGGCGAGATTTTTCAAACGGCGCTGACGCGGGTGGAGGAGATTTCGCTCGGCATTGCCTGCACCACCGTGGTCGGCACCGTGGTTTTCCCGCGCCCGCTCGGCCCCGTACTGGCGGCGCGCATTGCCGGCTGGGTTCGCCCGGGGATCGATTGGGCCATCGCCGCCCTCGCCGGAGAGGAGGAGGATGCGCAGACCCGCGCGGCCCGCCGCCGGCTGGCGGTGGAGGCGAATGACGTCTCGATGCTCACGACGCAGCTCGCTTTCGATACTTCGCATCTCCAATCGGCGGTGCGGCATATCCAGCGCGTGCAGATTTATATGCTGAGTCTCATGCCGGTGATCAGCTCGATCGGCGACCGCGTCGCCCAGCTGCGCGTGCTTGGCGGAATCACCCCGCCGATGCAGGAGGTTTTGAACGAAACCGCCAAATGGGTACGCGCGGGCGGGCCGGAGAACGCCGATGCGTTGCACGCGCGGATCAAAAGCCTGGAGGAAGAAGAGCCAAGCTGGGCCGGGCTGCTGCGCGCCAGCCTCGCCGTGCGGCTGGAGGAGCTGGTGAGCATCATGCACCATGCACGCGCCATACGCCGCCATGTGTTCGACGGCGACCCGGCCCCTGCCAGCGCCCTGGTGGACGGGGAATATGTCGCCATCCTGGCGCATATCCGCGACCATGGCCTAGCGTTTCTCTCAGCACTCGCCGCCGGGATTGCGGTTTTGCTGGTCTGCGGCTTCTGGATTGAAACGGGCTGGACCTCCGGCGCCGGAGCGGCGGTGATTGTTGCCGTCGGCTGTTCGTTCTTTGCCGCCCAGGATGATCCTGCCCCGGCCATTGCGCTGATGTTGCGCAACGCGCTGATCGTCGTGCTCGGCGTCGGGGTCTATACGTTCATCCTGTTGCCGCGCGTCGAAACCTTCATGGAGTTGGCGCTCGTGCTGCTGCCAGCCGGTCTCGTGATCGGCGTGCTCGTGTCGCGCCCGGCGACGTTCGGCACCGGCATGGTGATGGGCGCGGTCGGCTCCACCACGCTGGCGCTGGAAAATGGGTATGTGGGGAATTTCGCCAGTTACGTGAACGGTTCGCTGGCGCTGGTCCTGGGCCTCGCCGCGGCGCTCATCGTCACCCGGCTCATCCGCTCGGTGGGTGCGGCATGGAGCGCGCGGCGCATTCTGCGCGCCGGCTGGCGTGATATCGCGGCGGCGGCGGATCCGGTCGTGCATCAGGACCGTGCGGTGCTGACCGGGTTGATGCTCGACCGGCTCGGATTGCTGATGCCAAGGCTGGCGGCGGTCTCCCCGGGTGCGGATCTTGCAGCGGTGGATGTGCTGCACGATCTGCGTGTCGGGCTGAACGCGATCGGGCTAAAGCGCGTTTTCCATACGCTGCCGGCGGAAGCGCAGCGCCGCGCGCAGGCGGTGCTTGCAGGAACCGCTGCTTATTACCGCGCCAATCCGCTGGTGCCGGCCCCGGCGAGCCTGCTCGGCTGCATCGATTCAACCATTTGCGCGGTGGCATCCAACACCGCGCTGCAACGCGAGGCGCTGATGATGCTCTCCGGCCTGCGCAGCGTGCTGTTTGCTGATGCTCCGCCCCCGGATCTCTCCAGCCTGCCCGGTCCGGCACCGGAATTGCGGCGTATTGCATGATCCGTGAGGTTGCATGATCGGTGAGATTGATCTGTTCGGCGTACTGTTGCCGCCGCTTCTGGTGTGGCTCGGCATCGCCTTGCTCTTGGCTGCCGTGCTGCGCATGGCGCTGGCGAAGTTCGGGGCCTACCGCCTCGTCTGGCACCGCCCGCTCTTCGACCTCTCCCTGCTGGTGATCCTCACCTTCCTTGTCAGCCTTACGATGAACAGATTTTTCTGAAACCGGGACTTCATGAACGCCGCATCCTTCACGCTTCGCTTTTTCGTCACGCTGGTCATCGTCGTGGTCGCCTGCCTCACCGCCTGGCAGCTCTGGGTGTATTATATGGAAGATCCCTGGACGCGCGACGGGCGCGTGCGGGCCGATACGGTCGAACTGGCCCCGGATGTGACCGGCCCGGTGGTGCAGGTATTCGTGCAGGATAACCAGGCGGTACATGCGGGCGATCCGCTTTTCCAGGTGGACCCGACGCGCTTCTCGCTCGCCATTCAGCAGGCCCAGGCGGCGGTGGCGAAATCCCGCGCCGCGATGGAGGATGCGCAACGCACGGCGACGCGTTATGCCGCACTCTCCGCCAATGCGGTCTCCGGCCTTTCCCGCGACCAGACGAGCAGCCAGGCCATGGAGGCGCAGGCGGATTACGACCAGGCGCAGGCGGATCTGGCGGTGGCCCAGCTGAACCTGCAGCGGACCACCGTGCGCGCTACGGTGAATGGAATCGTTACCAATTTCTCCATGCGTCCGGGCGATTACGTGAGCACGGGCAATGCGGTGCTCGCGATTGTCGATACGGATTCGCTTTATGTGGATGGGTATTTCGAGGAAACGAAATTGCGCCACATCGCCGTGGGGGATCCTGCGACGGTCACGCTGCTGGATGGCGGCCCGGCGATTTCCGGCCATGTCTCCGGCTTCGCGGCCGGCATCGCCGATGCCGAGCGCAGTGCCAACCCCACGCTGCTGGCCGATGTGAACCCAACCTTCACCTGGGTTCGCCTCGCGCAGCGCGTGCCGGTGCGCATTGAGCTTGACCATGTGCCCGCAGGAACGACGCTGGTCGCGGGCATGACCTGCACGGTGGTCATCGGCAGCCGATGAGTTTTACGCGCCCCAATTCCGGACGGGCGAATTACGGTTTGCTTAACATACCGTCAGAACACCGCCGCCTTGCTTCGGGTTCCCCAATTATGAAGGCAACGCAATCATTCCGGAGGAAACCCAATGCGCCTGTTGCTGATTATCCTGATCATTCTCCTCGTCCTGGGCGGCGGGTTTGGGCTGCATGGCGGGCTGTTCCTCGGCAGCGGCGGCATTTATTATGGCGGCGGGCTCGGGCTGGTGCTGATCGTGGTGATCGTGCTGCTGATTTTATAGGGGGATGGTTTGCCGGTTGAGATTCGGGGGCAGAAAGACTTCAACACCATGCCCTGGCGCAACGGGCTCGGACAGACGACCGAGCTGGCCCGCGCCGATGGCGTAGACGGGTTTCTCTGGCGTATCAGCCGTGCCGCCGTGGCGCAGGACGGGCCGTTTTCAAATTTTCCGAATATCGACCGCGTTTTGTTTTTGCTCTCGGGAGATGGGCTGATCTTCGATTTCGGCGGTGGAAACATCTCCCGGCTGGAATCTCGCTTCGCCCATCACGCTTTTCCCGGCGATATTCCGGTGCATTGCAGGCTGGTCGGCGGTGCGTGCGAGGATTTGAACATCATGACGGATCGGCGCTGGGGCGTTGCGCGCGTGGCGTTGCATCCGGGCGATGTGAAAGCGGAGTGTTCGGCAACGAGCGTGTTCTGTGTTTTGGATGGGGAATGGCGCGCCGGCGGCCGTGACGTGGAACCGGGTGGCATCGTCATCGTGCGCGCGGAACATGTGGCGCTGGAGGGCGCGGGCGTACTGCTGCAGGTGGATTTTTTGCCGAATTAACGTGTTATGGCGAGCCGGCGTCGCAATCCATCGTTTGCGCCTGTGAAAAGATGGATTGCTTCGCTTCGCTCGCAATGACCAGGGCTTCGCTTCGCTCGCAATGACAAGGTTGATATCGCCGGGGTTAGTTTCCGGCGGTTTCCGGCTGGGCGGCGATGCCGATATCGGTGACGCCCGCTTTTCGGGCGGCGTCGATCACGGTCATGAAATGCTGGAAAGGCGTTGCCTTGTCGGTGGCGATGGTCAGCTCGGTTTTATCCGGCGCGCCATCGGCCTGGAACATGGCGGTGAGCTGGTCGGGTGTCATCGTGGCGTCCTTCACCTTGATCGTGCCGTCCGGCAGCACGTTCACCGTGAATTTCGGATGCGGCAGTGGATCGGTCTGGCTGGAGACCGGAAGCTGCAAATTAACGCCCGCATCGGGAATCATCTGCAACGTGACGATGATGAAGAATACGAGCAGGAAGAGCATCACGTCGATCATCGGAATGATCTCGATGCGGGCTTTCCGGGTTTCGAAATAGCGCATTTTCATGGCTTACGCGCTCATCCGTTCGACCGCCCGCGCCTGGGCGTGCGGCGGCGCGACGGCAGCTTCATCCGTGCGGTTGATGATCATCATTTTCAGTGAATCAAGCTGGTGGATGATGAGCCGTACCTGATTGGTCAGCGCGTTATAGCCGGTGAGACCGAGCATGGCGATGAAAATGCCGAAGGCTGTGGCGACCAGCGCATCGGCTACACCCGCCGTTACATCCGCTGGCGCGTGTCCTGGCTGGGCGAGAACGGAAAAGGCGTGGAACATGCCGATGATCGTCCCGAACAGGCCGAGCAGCGGCGCCAATGTCACCGCCGTATCCAGGACCCAAAGCCGCCGGTCCAGGATCGGCGCGATCAGCATGACGGATTCATCCAGCCGGTTGGCCATGGAATCGTTGGGTGCGCCCAAATGGCGGATCGCTGTGTCCAGCAACGCGGCTTCCGGCAGCGTACCCGCCCGCTCGCGCAGTTCGGCCAAGTCCGAAGGGCTCAGCACCGCATGTTCCGCCGTGGCGCGGATGATGGATTGGCCGTGCAAAATCGTGCTGCGCAGGGACCATGCACGGTCGATGATCACAGCCAGCGCAACGAGCAGAAGTACGGCAAGAATATAGAGCACCCCGTCCGAATAATCGGCGAGATGAATAATATACGCGTAGTTCACTTTGCATGCCCCCGAATTGCAAAGTGCCGATACATCAGGAAGCGTTGCAGTAGTGTGATGCTTTTATGTCAAAGCGATTGCCGTTTCGGCGCATTATCCGGTCAACCGCGCGTGCTCGGGCACGCGGGTGAGAGCGGCGGCGGCGGCGAGCGCGGCGGGGAACACTGCCGCCGCGGCGAATACTGCCGGGCCGAGGAGCGGGGCGGAAAGGGTCGCATGCAGCAGGGCCGCGCGCCGGATCTGGCCGGACACATCGGCGCGGAGGCGCGTGTGATAGGCGGCGGCGCTCTGCCCGGCAGCGCAGCAACGGGCGGCCAGCGCGGCGCTGTGCAAGGCGATGGCCATGCCATCCCCGGTGAAGGACTGGATCACCGCCGCCTGATCCCCCAGCCGGAACAGTGCAGGCGGATCTCCGGCGCTTGGCCGGTGGCGAAATCCATACGGAACGCGGGCGATGGTCAGCGGCGCTGTCAGCACATCCTCGGACCCTGCCAGCCGCGCAGCCAGATGCGGGCTAGAATGCTGCATATACTCCAGCAGACTCGCCCATTTGCCGCCAAGCCGCCGCAGCAGGCGTCCTTCCACCAGCAGTGAGAAATTCGCCGCCTGGCCCTCTACCAGCTGCAGCCCCGCATAGCCGCCGGGGAACAGGATCAGCTCCACATGGCCGGAGAGCGCGCGTTGCTGTTCGGTGGCGAGCCGGAAATAGGTTTTGAACCCGACCATGCGCCCAGGCCTGGACGCACGGGCCGCACCGCGCGCCTCGTGCTTGCCGGTCGCCAGCATCAGTGCGCGCGGGCGCAGGATCTCCCCTTGGTCTATCTCCGCGAAAACCCCGTCATCGAATCCGATCCGGCGAATGGACTGGCCGCGCCGCACATCGGTCCCGACGGCAGCGGCGCGGACCAGCAGCGCCTCGTCCAAAGCGCGGCGTGTAAGCCCCAATCCTTCGAAGGGCAGTCGCGCCGTCACGCAACGCCCGCCCCGCACCAGCCGCACATGGGTAACAAGGTGGCCGCCGAGTGCTCGCACATCCAGCCCAAGTGCCCGCAGGCTGGCCTGCGCCTCGCTGCTCAGAAACTCGCCGCAGATTTTATGGGCGGGCCGGGCTTCGCGCTCCACCAGCACGACCTGGCGCCCAACTTTTGCCAAGGAAATCGCGCAGGCGGCCCCCGCCAGTCCGCCACCGGCGACGAGCACATCGCTCACTTCAACCGGCTCACGCTGAAGCGGAACAGAAAATGCCAGCGCAGCTCGGCCGTGAGCCCTGCCTCCGCCAACAGGCGCTCCCATTCCCGCCGCGTGAAGCTGCGCGCGATGGAGATCGTGCCGTCCCTGCGCACGATACGGTGCCAGCCCATAAGCCGGGCGAGCACGGGATAGCCGTAATACGCGAAGGCATGGCGGTGGAGATCCGCGATATGCCAGCCGCGCCGCGCATTTTCCTCGAGCCAGCCCAGCAACTGGACAATCTGCGTATCCGCCAGATGATGGGTGAATTGCGAGGTGACGATGAAATCCGGGTGCGGATCGGGGGCGTAGGTGAAAACATCGCCGGTGCGGTAGTCGATCGCAGACGCGCCCGGCCGGGTTGCCGCGCGCGCGGCAACGGCGCTGCGGGGGTTCAGGTCAATGCCTGAGAGCCGCGCCTGGAAGCCTCTTTTATCTGCCCAGTCCGCGATGGCGCGCAGCAGATCGCCATGGCCGTAGGCGACGTCGAGCACCGATATCTCGGCCCCCGGCTTCAGTCCCCGCGTTGCCCGCGTCAGCCAGCGCAGCGTGGCGCCATGGGTCAAAGTGAGGCGGTTCACGGCGGCGAGGTCGGTGAGGCAGCGCCGGTAGATCGCCTCGTCGAGGTCCGGCGCGTCCATCTCCTCCGGCAAATCGGCGCGCGCAGATAAATCCATCAATGCACGGCAAACCGGAAGGTTTCGGCCACCATGCCGGGGCCAAACGCCATGGCGAGCCCGCGCTGGCCGGGCGTACCGCGCGCCAGCATGCCCGCCAGCACGAACATCACCGTGGCGGAGGACATATTGCCATGCGCGGAGAGTATCGCGCGAGAGGGCGCCAGCGCTTCGGTGCCCAAGGAAAGCCCTGTCTGCACGGCATCCAGCACGCTGCGCCCGCCGCCATGCACGGCCCAAAGGTCGATGGCCTGCGTGCCTTCGTTCCGGAGGATGAAATCCGGGTTTTCCCGCAGCGTGGCGCTGATTTTAATCGGCACCTTGCCGGAGAGATGCATGAGGAAGCCCTGATCGCCGATATGCCAGGTAATATGGTCCTCGGAATCGGGGATCAGCGCGGTGCGGAAATCCCCTAAAGCGAGGCCATGTGCCTCGGCGCTCACCAGCGCCGCCGTGCAACCATCGCCGAAGAGCAGAAAAGACAGCGCCACCTCGACATTCGCCGTTTCCTGCAGATGCAGCGTGCACAGCTCCAGATTCACCACGAGCACGCGGGCTGAAGGGTCCGCCAGCACGGTGGCCTGGGCGATGCGCAGCGCCGGCACGGCGGCCGAGCAGCCCATGAAGCCGACCAAAGTGCGCTGCAAATCATCCCGCAACCCCAGGCGGCGGGCCAGAATCTGGTCCAGCCCGGGTGCTACGAAGCCGGTGCAGGAGGCCACGATGAGATGGGTGATGTCCTGCGCGCGGCCTTCGAGATCAAGCGCCGCAACCGCCTGCTCGGCCAGCGCCGGCGCTTTTTCCGCATACACCGCCATGCGCGCCGCCGTGCCGGGAAAACCGCCGCGCCGGTAGAATCCGGACTGCTTCGTATCGGCCTCGACCATCCCGTCCTCCTTCAGCACGGAATAGCGGTGCTGAATATCCGCGCGCTGCGCCATGCGGCTGAAGACATGCCGTGCCTTACCTTCGGGCAGGCCCTGGGTCATGAAGTCCAGAAAGGGCGCATGGACGTCATGCGGCGGAACGGCGGTGCCGATTCGGTTGATATGGGCAATGGTCATTGCCTCAAGGTGAGGGCGCGGCCAGGGCTATCAAGGTAAAAACCCGCGAAGTTCCATTTGTTAACAAAACAATGACTTTCCTGCCCGGTCTTGGCGCGACGCCGGGCGGGCGTCATCATGCGGCGATGACCCTGCAATTGCGCATAACCCAGGTACGGAACCGGCGAATTCTGCTGAGCGGCGGCGCTGGCGTGGCCCAGCGTTTTGCCCAGCTGATCGCGGCGCTGGTGACCTTGCCGCTCACGCTGCACGCGCTGGGCGAGGCTGGGTTCGGCGTCTGGGGGGCCGCGACCTCGCTCGCCTGGGCGGGAGGCGTGCTGGATTTGGGGCTCGGCGCGGCGCTCGTCACGCTGGTGCCGCAGGCCTTGGCGCGGGGCGAGGATGCGGGAGGGGATGTGGCCGCCAGCCTGTTTGGCGGTGCCGCATTGGGCAGTGCGCTGCTGCTGGTTGGCGGCATTTTCGCGCTGGCCGCGCCGCATGAACTGCCCGGTCCGCCTTTTCTGATCGCCTGTCTAGGCATGGCTTTGAACATTCCGCTCGGCATTGCCGGAAATATCTGGTTCGGCCTGCAGCGGGGCCATGTTGCCGCCATGTGGGACATGGCGATGACGTGTATGATGCTGGCGTTCATCATTTTGGCGGTGGCGTTTGGCGGCGGCGTGGTTGTTATGGTCGCCTGCGTGTACGGGGCGATGGTGCTCGCCAGCGGCGGAAGCCTTGCCCATGTGATGATCCGGCATCCCGATTTGCGGCCGCGTTTTGCCGCGCTCTCCCGCCATGGCATCCGCCGCGTGCTGCGGAGCGGGCTGCTGCTTTCGGCGATCTCGATGATCGCCTCCTGCAGCTATGTGTTCGATAATGTGATTACCCTGCATTGGCTGGGGGCGGATGCGGCGGCGCGTATGACGATTGTCATGCGCCTGTGCATTACCGCCATCGGCATGCTGGGCGTGGCCACGCACGCTCTCTGGCCGGCTTTTGTGGAGGCGACCGCGGCGCGCGACCATGGCTGGGTGCTGCGCGCCCTGGCGGGCGGCACGCTGGGCGTTCTGGCGCTGGCGCTCGTCGGCTCGGCGCTCATCGTTCTCTACGGCGATATTGCCGTGCAATGGTGGCTGCGTGAAAATCTGCATCTCCCGCCTTTGCTGCTCTGGGCCGTGGCCGCATGGATTGTCGTGCTTTCCCTGCCGCGGGTGGCGGGGCTGCTGCTGAATGCGGTTTCCATCTTCCGGGGGCAGATCCTCGTGCAATGCGTGGCCACCACCGCCGCGCTGGTGGCCAAAGTTTTTCTGGGCGAACGCCTAGGCGCTGCGGGGATTTTGCTGGCGACGCCGCTGGCCTGGCTGTTTATCGTCTGCCCTGCCTATGCCTGGATGGCCGCCGCATGGACCGGCGCGCCGCAACCTTTATTGAAAGCCGAGACATGAGTTTCATCAGCATCATCACCCCTTGCTACAACGAGGAGGCGAACGTCGCGGAGCTGCACGCCCGCGTGCGCGCCGCCATGGCGGGTGTGGCCGATTGCGATTACGAGCATCTGTTCATCGACAACGCCTCCACCGACCGGACGGTGGCGCTGCTCAAACAGATTGCCGAAGCCGACAGCCATGTGAAACTCATCGTGAATGCGCGTAATTTCGGCCATATACGCTCGCCCATGCATGCGATGCTGGAAGCCAAGGGCGATGCCGTCATCAGCATCGTCGCGGATTTACAGGACCCGCCGGAGATGATTCCCGATCTCATTGCACGGTGGCGCGATGGATTCGCAATGGTCCTCTGCATCAAGCGCTCCTCGGAGGAGGACCCGGTGATGTTCTTCCTGCGCAAGACCTATTACGCGCTGGTGGAGCGCCTTTCATCCATCACCACTGTGCAGAACTTCACGGGCTTTGGCCTTTACGACCGCAAAGTGGTGGAGGCCGTGCGTCGCTTCGACGACCCTTATCCGTTTTTTCGGGGCATGATCGCGGAAATCGGCCTCAGCATGTGTACCATTCCCTACGACCAGCCGGTCCGCAAGCGCGGCATTACCAAGAATAATTTCTACTCACTCTACGATATCGCGATGCTCGGCATCATCAATCTTTCGAAAGTTCCGCTGCGGCTGGTCACGGCGCTCGGCTTCGCATCAGCTTGCATATCCTTCCTGGCGGGTCTTGGATATCTCATCTACAAGCTGGTGTTCTGGTCGCATTTCAATGTCGGCATCGCGCCGCTGGTGATCGGCCTGTTCTTCCTGGGCTCCGTGCAGCTGGTATCGCTCGGCATCATCGGTGAGTATGTCGGGGCAATTCATACGCATGTGCAGAAGCGGCCTTATGTGATCGAGAAGGAGCGTGTGGGGTTTTAGGCAAGAGGTTCTTTTTTGAAAAAAGAACCAAAAAACTTTTGATCCATTTAGGTGCTGGTTTTGGGGTATCGTCTTTCTACTCGGGTTCTCGTGACATCTAAATATCTTGTTTTTTTCGGCGGTTTTGCGGCGTTGCTGCTGTTCTGGATGATGCGCGGTCTTGCGCCGCAGCTTTATTTGTTTTTCACGGCGCTGCCGGATGGCGTGCGCAAGCCGGACCCATTCGTGGATCTGCTCTCCATTCTTCAGGCCGGTAAATGCTGGCGGGAGGGGATAGATGTTTACCGCCCAAGCGCCTGCCTGTTTGGCGGCACGTTCAACTACTCCCCCTTTCTCCTGCGTGCCGCCTATCTGCCCATCGGCCCGCAGGATACCGGCATCGGCGGAATTTTACTTGCACTCAGCTTCTTTGCAGCACTTACTCTGCTGCCGCGCCCAGCCTCACCTCGCGAAAACATCTTCCGTCTCGCCGCGACGTTCTCGCTCACGAGTTTCTACGCATTGGAGCAGGGGAATTTTGATGTCGCGATATGCGTCATAACAATTATCAGCGTACGGATGATAATTCGCGCCAAGGCGAATCCACGAGCCGCTTATGCCGTGATGGCTGTGTTGGCCGCTGTTAAATTCTACCCGGCTGCATTGGGCATTTTCATTCTGCGTGAACCTTTCAGAAAATTCGCCCTCATTGTGACCCTTGGCGTTCTTGCCGGCCTTATCTTCGTGGCACTCTACGCGCATGGCATCGCCGCCGCGCTTACGACCATTCCCAACAGCCCGCCCTTCCGTGCAACATTCGGGAGGATCGATTTGTTTCGTGGCTTCAACCTCCTTCATCTCCTCACCGTGCATCGCGCCAATCATTTGCTTGACCGGGCGGTGTTTTCCTCCGGCCAGACGCTGGCGGCCTGCGCCTCACTGATCGCCAGCATGGCCGCTCTTGCCGCCAGCTTTTTCCGCCGCCGCCGGTACAGCCTCCCGCTGAAACAACTCAAGCCGGAGATACGCTTGTTCCTCGTCGCAGGCGCTGCGGTCATCGTTTTCTGTTTTTACGCCGCGCAGAATGTCGAGTATCGCGCTATTTTCCTGCTCCTGACATTGCCCGGCCTCTGGCGTATCGGGGGCAAGCGTTTGCTGCTCGGCGGGATTCTGGTTCTCCTTTGGGAGTCCGGCTTTCGTGCGTTGCTGCACTCGCCCGGCTTGCTGGCACTGCACGACACCCCACAACTCGCCTTCTGGTTGCTGCGCGAAGGTCTCTGGTGGTGGCTTGTCATTGAACTCGGCGCCGTCGTTCTCGCATTCGTGACTGAGGAATTCACGCGATTGCTCAAGGAATTCCAGACGCTAAGCCGCGAAAAAATTGACCTTTCGGCCAAAAAGCCCTAAATTAACAAATATTTATCCTGCGGGAGTCCTCGATGCGCGCCTCGGTTTTTGACAATCTCTTCGTGCTGGAAATGGCGAATAACCATTGGGGCAATGTCTCGCGCGGGCTCAAGATCATCGCGGATTATGCGAAAGTGGTGCGCTACAACAATGTGCGCGCGGCGATGAAATTCCAGTTCCGTGATGTCGACACGTTCATCCATAAGGATTTCCGCAGCCGTACGGACATACGCTACATTAAAAAAACCCTCGATACGCAGCTGAGCTGGGCGGAATATCAGCAGATGGTCACCGCTGTGCGCAATTCCAGCATGATCTCGATGGCCACACCCTTCGATGAAACCTCGGTCGAGAAATGCGTCGAGCTTGGCATCCAGATCATCAAAATCGCGAGTTCCGATATCAAGGACTGGTTCCTGATCGAGAAGATCGCCGCCACCAAAAAGCCGGTTATCATCTCCACCGGCGGTTCCTCGCTGCGTGACCTGGATGATATCGTTTCGTTCTTCGGCAAGCGCAACATCCCGCTTGCCATCAACCATTGCGTCTCGATTTATCCCAGTGAGGATTACGAGCTGGAGCTGAACCAGATCGACTTCCTGAAGGCGCGCTATCCGGATAACGTGATTGGTTATTCCACGCATGAATACCGGGATTGGCATGATTCCACGCTGATCGCCTATGCGAAGGGTGCGCGCACGTTTGAGCGGCATGTGGATATCGTGGCGGATGGCATCGCCGTGTCGCCCTATTGTTCCTTGCCGGAACAGGTGGATGCCTGGTTCAAGGCGTTTGCCAAAGCCGAGGAAATGTGTGGCGCGCCGGCAAATGCCAAGCGTGTGCCGCCGGAGAAGGAGATTGCGTATCTCGATGGGCTGGTCCGTGGGGTTTATGCGAAACACGATCTACCGGCGGGGCATATTCTCACCGATGAGTCGGTTTATCTCGCCGTTCCGCTGCAGAAGGGCCAGATTTCCTGCCGCGAGATGATGCGCGGCGAAGTGCTGTTGCAGCCCGTGCCGAAAGACGGCGCGATCGCCTTCACGAATATCGACAGCCCGTATGGTGCCGATTCCAAGCTCGCCAAAACCATCGAGCGGCGCGGCATTGACCCGATACCGGCTGAGGGCGCACGAACCTTGCCGCGGCTGGTCTAAGCGCTTGCGCGTTGCCGATTATATTGCCGCCTGCCTTGTTGCGCACGGGCTCAAACATGTCTTCATGGTCACCGGCGGCGGGGCGATGCATCTCAATGATGCGCTTTCCCGCAATAAAAACCTCGAACCGATCTGTCTGCATCATGAGCAGGCCTGTTCAATGGCGGCGGAGGCCTATTGCCGGGTGAGCGGGCGGCTCGCGGTGGTCAATGTCACCACCGGTCCCGGCGGTATCAACGCGCTGAATGGCGTGCATGGGGCGTATACGGATTCCATCGGCATGGTCGTGCTCTCCGGTCAGGTGAAGCGCGAGACTATGGTGAGCAGCTTCGCGCTAAAGTTGCGGCAGCTGGGCGACCAGGAAGCCGATATCGTGAGCATGGTGCAAGGCATTACCAAATTCGCCACGGTACTGCGCGAGCCCCAGGATGTGCGCTATGTGATGGAAAAAGCGTTGCACCTTGCAGGGTCTGGCCGTCCGGGCCCGGTATGGATCGATGTGCCGGTGGATGTGCAGGGCGCCATCATCGACCCCGAGGCGTTGCGGGGTTTTACACCTGAGCCGGCACTGAGCTTACCGCTCGGCGCGGTGCAGGAGGTTGCACGTTTGCTTGCCGCCGCCAAGCGCCCCGTGATTATGCCCGGGACCGGCGTAAGGATTTCAGGCGCGCATGAGGATTTTCTGCGCCTCGTAAATCTGCTGAAATTTCCGGTAGCAACAGCCTTCAACGCGCATGATGTGTTGCCTGAGGATCATCCCTGTTATGTCGGCCGCCCTGGCACGGTGGGCGACCGCGCGGGCAATTTCGCGGTGCAAAATGCGGATTGTGTGCTGATTCTGGGATGCCGTCTGAATATCCGCCAGATCAGCTATAACTGGGAATCCTTCGCCCCTCATGCGACGAAGATCATGGTCGATATCGACGCGGCGGAACTCGCCAAGCCGACCTTGAATATTCAGCTGCCCGTCCATGCCGATTTGAAAGCCTTTCTGCCCGCATTGGCGGATGCCATGGCGGACCATGCCCAATCGGCGGAACAGGCCGAATATCTCGCTTGGTGCCAGGCACGCCTTGCGCGCTATCCAGTGGTGCTACAGGAATATGCGGATGATTCGGCGGGGGTGAACCCCTATATCTTTGCAGATACGCTGTTTGCGGAAATGGGCGCGGAGGATATCGTCGCCACCGCCAACGCCACGGCCTGCGTCACCACTTTCCAGGCGGCAAAACTGCAGGCCGGGCAACGCCTTTTTTCAAATTCCGGTTCGGCCTCCATGGGGTACGACCTGCCCGCCGCAATCGGCGCTGCCTATGCCGCGCCGGGCCGGCGCATCATCTGTCTGGCCGGTGACGGCAGCATCATGATGAATTTGCAGGAGCTGCAAAGCATCATCGCGCAGCGTTTGAATATCAAGATTTTTCTGCTCAATAATGCTGGCTACAGCTCCATTCGCCAGACGCAGACGGCGTATTTTTCGGATAATATGTTTGGCTGCGACGCGCCGAGCGGCGTTACATTTCCGAATTTTCAGGCAATTGGTGCAGCTTTCGGTTTTCAGCCGCGCCTCGTAACACGCCATGCCGCGCTCCACCCGGTATTGTGCGAAATTTTGGCAGCGCCCGGGCCGCAATTCTGCGAGATTATGCTCGACCCGGCCGCGAATTTTGCGCCCAAATTATCGTCCCGCAAACTGGAAGACGGGCGCATGGTCTCCTCCCCACTCCACGACATGGCGCCCTTTCTGCCGAGGGACGAGCTTGCCGCGAATATGTGGAACAGCGAAAATCATGACGCTTGAAAATCTTCCGCTACGCGGCGTGAAAGTTGTCATCCTCGCGGGCGGGCGTGGGTCCAGGCTTTCGGAGGAAACCGACAGCAAGCCGAAACCGATGGTGGAGATCGGTGGCCGGCCGATTCTCTGGCACATCATGAAAATCTATGCGCAATACGGCGTTGAGGATTTCATTATTTGCCTGGGCTATAAAGGCGCCCGGATCAAGGAATATTTCTACAACTATAACCTCCATTCGAGCGACATCACGGTCGATCTACGGACCGGTGTCACCATCCATCAGAGCGAGGCCGAGGATTGGCGGGTCACCCTGGTGGAAACCGGGCTGGAGACGCAGACCGGCGGGCGGCTGAAGAAAATTCGGAAATATCTTGGCGAAGACAAGTTTTTTTGCATGACCTATGGCGATGCGGTCGCCGATATCAATGTTGCGGCGGCCATCGCCTTCCATCGCGCGCATGGCAAGCTCGCCACCGTTACAGCCGTCCGCCCGTTGGCGCGTTTCGGGGCGCTGCATTTAGCGGGGGATCTGGTGGATCGTTTTGAGGAGAAGCCTGCCGAAGAATCGGGCTTGATCAGCGGCGGATTTTTTGTGCTCTCGCCAAATGCGCTGGATTATGTTGCGGGTGAGGATACGCTCTGGGAGCGTGGCCCGATGGAGCAACTCGCGGCGGATGGTCAACTGATGGCCTATCGCCATCCCGGCTTCTGGCAGCCGATGGATACGCTGCGCGATAAAAATTTGCTGCAGTCCTTGTGCGATTCCGGTGACGCGCCCTGGATGACATGGCGCTGAGGCGGCCCAGCGCCGCGTTCTGGCGGGGCAAGCGCGTCTTCCTCACGGGCCATACGGGTTTTAAAGGCGGCTGGCTGACCCTGTGGCTTCACGAACTCGGGGCGGTCACTTCCGGCTATGCGCTGGCGCCGGAAACCACCCCCAATCTGTTCACCGCCTGTCAGGTCGCGGAGGTTCTGGAACATCATATCGGCGATATTCGCGACCATGAAGCGCTGTGCGCCGCGGTCGCGGCGTTTCAGCCTGAGATTATTTTTCACCTCGCCGCGCAGCCGCTCGTGCGCGCATCCTATCGGCAGCCGGTCGAAACATTTGCAACGAATATCTTGGGCACGGCAAATCTGCTTGATGCGGCAGCAAAAATGCAGAGCGTTACCACGGTTCTTATCGTCACCAGTGACAAGGTCTACGCGGAGAGCGCCACTTCGCGACATGTTGAAGCCGCGCGCCTCGGAGGGCATGATCCTTATAGCGCCAGCAAAGCCTGCGCCGAGCTGGTCACTGCTGCTTTCCCCATGCGGACCGACCAGAATATCGCGACGTTGCGCAGCGGCAATGTGATCGGCGGCGGAGATTGGGCGGAGGACCGGCTGCTGCCCGATTTTTTCCGCGCGATGTCTGCCGGAGAGACCTTGAACATTCGCAATCCCGGCGCGGTACGGCCCTGGCAGCACGTGCTGGACCCGCTCTGCGGATATCTCCTTGCCGCCGAATCGCTCCACGCCACAACGCCGCCGGTTCGCGAAACATGGAATTTTGGTCCGGATACCAAAAGCGAAATTCCTGTTATCCAGCTTGCGGAAAAGCTCTGCCTGCTCTGGGGCGATGCCGCCTATCATGTGGAGACCGCCGCCGCTGATTTGCATGAGGCCTCAGCGTTGCGCCTCAACGCGGATAAGGCGCGCCGCGAACTGCACTGGCAGCCCGGTTTGACTCTCGACGAGGCACTTGCCGCCACCGTCGACTGGTTCAAAAATTGTCAGGTCGGTGTTGATATGTCCGCATTCACAAAATCTCAGATCAAGGCTTATGGCGTATGACGACTGAAGCGGCGCAGCTGCGCGCGGAAATCCTTCGACTGACCGCGCGCTATGCGGAGCTTGCGCACGCGCCGCAACAATTTAATCCTTCCACCTCCGCCGTGCCGGTTTCCGGTAAGGTGTATGGCGCGCCGGAAATGGTGAATCTGGTGGATTCCGCCCTGGAATTCTGGCTTACCACCGGCCGGTTTAACGATGAATTCGAAGCAAAACTCGCCGCCGCGACGCAAAGCCGCTACGTGCTCACCACCAATTCCGGGTCTTCCGCAAATCTTCTGGCTGTAACATCGCTCACGAGCAACATGCTCGGCAAGGATGCGTTGAAGCCCGGCGATGAGGTGCTGACCTGCGCCACCGGTTTTCCAACCACCGTCAACCCGGTACTGCAGAACAATCTGGTTCCGGTCTTCGTGGATGTTTCGCTTCCCAGCTACAATATTGCCGTCGAGGCGCTGGAGGCGGCCATTACGCCCCGCACAAGGGCTATTGTCCTCGCCCATACGCTGGGCAACCCGTTCGATCTTGATGCCATCATGTCGCTCGCCAAGAAGCACCAGCTGCATGTGGTGGAAGATTGCTGCGATGCGCTGGGTGCCCGATATGACGGCAAGGCCGTCGGCACGTTCGGGGATGTCGCCACGCTGAGCTTCTATCCGGCCCATCACATCACCACCGGCGAGGGTGGGGCGGTTTTTACGGCATCCAGCCATATCAAGCGGATTCTGGAATCGCTGCGCGATTGGGGGCGGGATTGCTGGTGCCCGCCGGGCCATGACAATACATGTAAAAAGCGCTTCGGCTGGCAGCTGGGCGCGCTGCCGGAGGGGTACGACCACAAATATATTTACAGCCAGCTAGGCTATAATCTGAAAATGACGGACATGCAGGCGGCGGTTGGCGTGAAGCAGCTGGACCGGCTGGATGAGTTTGTCGCCGCAAGGCGGAGCAATTTTGCCTATCTCTATGCCGGGCTGAAACGCTGGGAGGAATTTCTGGTACTGCCCGAAGCGTCACCGAAAGCCGAGCCCTCCTGGTTTGGTTTTCCGCTCACGCTACGGCCCGGCACGCCCCATATGCGTGCGGCGCTGGTCGCGCATCTCAACCAGGCGCGCATCGCAACGCGCTATCTGTTCGGCGGCAATCTCATTCACCAGCCTTATATGCAGGGGCGGAATTTCAAAGTCGCCGGCGCCACGCCGAATGCGGATCTCGTGATGACCTCCACCTTCTGGATCGGCGTGTATCCCGGCCTCTGCACGCCGCAGCTCGACTATATTCTGGAGAGCTTCGCGCAGTTTTTTCATGCGGAAGCTTGAATTCCAGCCGCAATTTGCCGAGGCGCTGCGCCGCTGCAATATGCCCGTCATCATCACCGGTGCGACAGGCTGGCTGGGCCAGGCGGCGCTGGAAATGTTCCATTCGGCCCTCGGCGATCAATTTCCCGCTCGGGTCACCGCCTTTGCCGCGCGACCCCGGAGGATTGCGTTGCGCGGAGGCGGGAACATTGATGTTCATTCGCTTCCGGATATCGCGTCGTTCGATCTCCCCGGTGCGCTTGTCTTTCATCTCGCTTTTCTCACGCGCGAGCATGCCAGCGCTCAGCCGATCGACGCCTATATCGCCGCCAACCGGCAAATTTCCGCCGATATTCGGGCATTTTTGAAGCGTTGCAGCGCATCGGGGATTTTTATCCCCTCCTCGGGCGCGGCGCGCTTCGGCACGCTGGAAGACAATCCCTATGGCGCACTTAAGCGCGAGGATGAGGAAGGATTCGCCGCGCTGGCCGCCGATCTCGCCATCCCGGCTGCGTTCATCCGGGTCTTCAACCTCGCCGGGCCGTTCATTAACAAGCGGGATTCTTACGCGCTCGCCTGCATTCTGTCGGATATCTCGCAAGGCGGCCCTGTCGCGCTCCGCGCCGCCCATCCGGTCTGGCGCGGCTTTGCCCATGTGCAGGATGTGCTGAACATCGCGTTGGGCTGCCTGCAAAACGGCTTGTCCCCGCCGGTCTTCGATACTTGTGGTGAGCCGATTGAAATCGGCGATCTCGCCGCCCGCGCCGCCACGCTGCTCACCGGCCGCCTTATCCCCATTCAGCGCCCTGAATGGGAGGCGGGACCGGCGGATCGCTATCTGGGGGATGCCGCCGCGTTCAATGCCCTGGCCGCACAGCTTCAAATCCCGCTGCACGGGCTCGATGCGCAAATTCGGGATACCGCCACCTATCTCGCCACGGCGTAAACAACTGGCCCGGCAGGTAGCTACCCGCTAGCTGCAACCCAGCCCGTCCAAAAACTGTCGCCTAGGTGAAATTCCGTACATGTGGCAGAAAAGCCACAGTGATTTGTTGAATTGTGGCACAAGCAAGGCAAACTAGGTGTACGCGCCAACCGGCAGCCTGGCCGCCGGCAATGATAACGCAAGAGGAGCCATGAGATGAGCTATCTGGAGACCGGGAAGGGTCGATTTACATGGATCCCAACGCCCATTCAAACGTCCACCACCCGTCCTGAAATCGGCTGCGTGCAATGTGGCAGTCGCCTGGAAAACGTGGATCTGGGCAAACGTGACTTTACCGGCAAGTGTGTCAACTGCACCGGCTGGATCTCCGACGACGACGAAATCTTCGACGATCTGGAAGACTAGATTTTGGGAAGACGAGATTAGAGATTGCGCGCGGCCTCCTAGCCGCGCGCAACCCGTTCAGGGCAGATGCCGCGCAATGTAGGGCGGCAGCCAGAACGCCGCCACATGCACATGCGGTGTCCAATACTCACTTTTCCCCGCAATTCCCGCCGCCTCTGCGCGCTGCGCGATCACCTCGGGCGAAAGCTGGGTCAAAGCCGGGTCCTTACCCGCCCAGCCCAATGTCATATACCCGCCCACATAGGTCGGCACCGCCGCTACATAGGCGGTCACATGCGGGAAAAACTGCGCGCGGCGCAGCGAGGTTTCGCGCAACTCATCGGCTTGCATGAACGGCACGCCGCATTGATTCACGATCAAGCCGCGCGGCGAGAGAATCCGCGCTGCATGCTTGTAGAATTCATCCGTGAACAAAACCTCGCCCACGCCGATCGGGTCCGTCGAATCCACGATAATAACATCGAAAGCCCCGTCCGGCGCCTTCGTCACGTAATCGATCCCATCGCCGACAATCACCTCGGCGCGCGGGTCGTTCCACGCATCGCCGCCAATGCCGGGGAGAAACTCTTTCGACAGGCGAATAACCTCGCCATCAATCTCCGCCATCACCGCGCGCTCAACGCCCTTGTGCATCAGCACGTGTTTCAAAACGCCGCCGTCGCCAGCACCAATAATCAAAACATTCTTGGCATCGCCATGCGCCAGCAGCGGCACATGCGTCAGCATCTCCTGATACACAAACTCATCACGCTCGGTAATCTGAATCACGCCATCCAGCGTGAGCACCCGACCATGGCTGTCGGTCTCGAAAACCGCAATGTCCTGAAACGGACTTTTCACCCGCGCCAACTGCCGAACAAACCGGAAGCGCTGCCCCCAATCCGGATATAACGTCTCGTTCAACCATGTATCGGTCATCGTCGTGGTCCTTGTGGTTAGTAAGCAAGGCCAGGGGGCGCCGCCCCCTGGACCCTTGCTAAGGGCCGGCCCTTAGAACCCATTAGTCAGGGTCTTGGGAGGGAGGGGTAACTCGCCTGGCATATTCGCATTAAATTAATATGGTCATGGGGGGCGAGTTACCCCTCCCTCCCAAGACCCTAAGTAGCGGATTCCAAAGGCGAGCCTTTGGCGGGGATCCAAGGGGCGGCGCCCCTTGGCCTTACTTCCTCAAACCACCAGACCGCGGCGTTGTTCGTCGACCTGGATGTCGGACGGGTTGAACGCTTCTTGCAGGAAGGGAATGACTTTATGCGGGTCGCAGACGCCGCACATGAAGACATCCAGGGCTGCGAAGTTGCGTTCGGGCCAGGTGTGGATGGAGATATGGCTTTCCGCCAGCACGACGACGCCGCTGACGCCGCCATTGGGTGTGAAGTGGTGGAAATGGCTGTGCAGGATCGTCGCGCCTGCTTCCAGCGCGCCGGCGCAGAGCGTTTTGTCGATCAGCTCTGGGCTGTCGAGATTGGTTGCACCCCAGATATCGATGAGCAGGTGCATTCCGGCGAATTTCTGGCCGTCGCGTTCCACGAAATAGTCTTTAGCCGGCTCCAAGGAGACCGTTGTCGTCTGGTTTTCGCTCGGAGTCTCCGAGACCATCCCCAGTCGGGCAAGTGCGTTCATTTCGAACCCCCTCAACTAGTAGACAGCCTGTAGAACACGGCACCGCGCCATGCCCCCCTGGGCCAAGAGGGGGGGCTTATGAGGCCATACCCCCCCGGGCGCAAGAGGTTTTAAGGCAAAAGATTGTGAAATTTTCGGTTGTGGTTATTCCGCCGCTTCCGCGTAACTCTCCAGCGGGGCGCAGGAGCAGATCAGGTTGCGGTCGCCGTAAACATTATCCACTCGTTTCACGGGCGGCCAGTATTTCTGGGCGGCGACAAATGGCAACGGATAGGCCGCCTGCGTGCGGCTATACGGGTGGATCCATTGCGCGGCGGTAACGTCGTCCGCGGTGTGCGGCGCGTTTTTTAACGGGTTGTCAGCCTGGCTCCATGCGCCCGACGCGATGCTGGCAATTTCGCCGGCGATGGAGATCATCGCGTCGCAGAAACGGTCGATTTCGGCTTTGTCCTCGCTTTCGGTCGGCTCGATCATCAGCGTGCCGGCGACGGGCCAGGACATGGTGGGCGCGTGGAAGCCGTAATCAGCGAGGCGCTTGGCGATGTCTTCCACCTGCACGCCGGAGGTCGCGGCAAAGCCCCGGCAATCGATGATGCATTCATGCGCCACGCGGTTTTGCGCGCCGCGATAGAGGATGGGATAATGCGCGGCGAGCCGCGCGGCGATGTAGTTGGCGTTGAGAATCGCGACCTTGGTGGCCCTTGTTATGCCTTCCGGCCCCATCATGCGGATATAGGCATAGGGGATCGGCAGGATGAGCGCTGAGCCGAAGGGGGCGGCGGATACCGGCCCGTAGCCGGTGACGGGCCCGGCATCCTCGCGGAGCGGATGGTTGGGCAGATGCGGCACCAGATGCGCCGCGACGCCGATCGGTCCCACGCCGGGCCCGCCGCCGCCATGCGGGATGCAGAAGGTTTTGTGCAGGTTGAGATGGCAGACATCCGCGCCGATGGAGGCTGGCGAGGTCAGGCCGACCTGCGCGTTCATATTCGCGCCATCCATATAGACCTGCCCGCCCGCCGCATGCACCGCGTGGCAGATATCCCTGATGCCCGGCTCATACACGCCATGGGTGCTGGGATAGGTGATCATGAGTGCGGCGATTTTCGGCCCGTGCTGGGCGATTTTCGCGGCGAGGTCGGCGGTGTCCACATTGCCGTCCCGGTCGCAGCCCACCACCACGACGCGGTAGCCTGCCATGGCGGCGGAGGCCGGATTGGTGCCGTGCGCGGAGGAGGGGATGAGGCAGATATCCCGTGCGCCTTCGCCGCGTGCTTCCTGCCAGGCCCGGATCGCGAGCAGCCCGGCATATTCGCCCTGCGCCCCGGAATTGGGCTGGAGCGAGATGCCGGCAAACCCTGTCACCGCCTTCAGGTAGTCACCCAGGCGCGCGATAAGCGTGGCGAAGCCCTGTGTCTGGTCGGCGGGCGCGAAGGGGTGGATATTGGCGAATTCCGGCCAGGTGACGGCCGCCATCTCGGCGCTGGCATTCAGCTTCATGGTGCAGGAGCCAAGCGGGATCATCGAGCGGTTGAGCGCGATATCCTTGTCCTCCAATTTTTTGAGATAGCGCAGCATGGCGTGTTCGGAATGATGCGCGCTGAACACGGCGGCGGTGCAGAAGGCGGATTTGCGGCGCAATGCCTCGGGGATGGAGTCTGTTGCCGTGCCGGGTGCGCCGCCCAGGATGCCGCCTAATGCTTCCAGCTCGGGCCGGGTCACGGTCTCGTCCAGCGCGATGGCGATGCCGGTATCATCCAGACGGCGGAAGTTGAACCCTGCTTCCAGCCCGGCCTGCATCACCGTTTCAGTACGCGCGCCGGTCTCAATCGCTAGCGTGTCGAAAAACGCGCTATGGCGGAGCGAAAATCCGGCTTTGGCCGCCACGTCCGCCAGCAGCCTGGCCTGCAGATTGACCCGGCGCGCGATGCGCTTCAGCCCTTCCGGGCCATGCCATGCGGCGTAGAGCCCGGCCATGACGGCCAGCAGTACCTGGGCGGTGCAGATATTGGACGTCGCTTTCTCGCGGCGGATATGCTGCTCGCGCGTTTGCAGGGCGAGCCGCATCGCGGGTCGCCCGGCGGCATCGACCGACACGCCAACAAGCCGGCCCGGCATCTGGCGCTTGAACGAGTCGCGTGTCGCGAAATACCCGGCATGCGGGCCGCCAAAGCCCATCGGCACGCCAAAACGCTGCGCGGACCCCGCCACGATATCCGCCCCCATCTCGCCGGGCGGCTTCAGCAGCGCCAGCGCCAGCAAATCCGCGCATACCACCGCGAAGCCGCCCGCCGCCTGCGCGGCGGCGATTTCCGCCGAAAGATCCCGCACCGCGCCATCCGTGCCCGGATAATTCAGCACCAGCGCGAAGGCTTTTGCATCCGATATCGCCGCCACATCGCCCGGCGCGATATCCACAATCTGCCATCCGAGCGGCCAGGCGCGCGTGGCGATGACGGAACGGGTCTGCGGATGCACATCCGTTGCCACCGCGACGATGTTGGATTTGCCCCGGTTCAAGCCATGCGCCATGGCAACACCTTCGGCCGCCGCCGTGGCTTCATCGAGCAGCGAGGCATTGGCCACTTCCAGCCCGGTGAGGTCGCAGATCATCGTCTGGAAGTTCAGAATTGCCTCCAGCCGGCCCTGTGCGATTTCGGCCTGATAGGGCGTATAGGCCGTGTACCAGCCGGGGTTTTCCAGCACGTTGCGCTGGATGACCGGCGGAGTCAGCGTGCCGTGATAGCCCATGCCGATCAGGGATTTTTTCGCCATATTCTGGGCGGCGAGGGCGCGCAGATCCACCAGCACGGCGGCCTCGTCGATCGCCCGCGGCAGTGGCAGCGCGGCATTGGTGCGGATGGATTCCGGAATCGTCTCCGCCATCAGCCCGTCCAGGCTGACCGCGTCCACCACTTCCAGCATCGCGGCGATCCCCGCCGCATCAGGCCCGATATGCCGGGCGACAAAACCATCTGCCGCCTCCAGCCGCGCCAGCTCGTCCATTGCCTGCATCACAGCGTTCCCAGGAATTCTTCATAGGCCGCCGCGTCCATCAGCTCCGCGAAGGCTGCCGGGTCGGCGAGGCGCAGTTTGAAAAACCACGCGGCGTCCGGCTCGCGGTTGATCAGCCCGGGCTCCTCGATGATCGCCGCGTTATGTTCGGTGACAGTGCCGGTGAGCGGCGCGTAGACGTCGGAGGCCGCCTTCACGCTTTCCACCACAGCGCAGGCCTCGCCCTTGGCGACCGAGCGGCCCGGCTCCGGCAGTTCCACAAACACGATATCGCCGAGCGCATTCTGCGCATGGTCGGTAATGCCGATCGTGGCCAGACCATCCTCGCCGATCTCCACCCATTCATGGTCCGTGGAGTAAAATTTCTGGGTCATGGGCAGAATCCTTTCAGCGAGCGTAGCGATGGGGGAGGAAGGGGAGCGGGGCGACAATGCCGGGCAGAGGTTTGTCGCGGACGATGAAATCAAGTTCGGTGCCATCAGCGGCGCAATCCGCGCGCACATAGCCGAGCGCGATGGGCGCGTTCAGGCTCGGCGCGAAGCAGCCGGAGGTCACCCGGCCGACGCGCTGGCCATCGGGTGTGCGGATTTCCGCCCCCGCCCGTGCCGGCGCCCGGCCTTCGAGCTTGAACCCGACCAGTCTTTCCGCAGGGCCATTATCCAACGCCGCGCGCACGGCCGCCCCGCCCAGGAAATTCCAATCCGTTTTGCGACGCTTGGAAATCGCCCAGGTCAGATTGGCGGAAACGGGGTTGGTCGTCTCGTCGATGTCATTGCCGTAGAGGCAAAGCCCAGCCTCCAGCCGCAGGGAATCCCGCGCGCCTAGCCCGGCGGGCACCGCGCCGCGCGCCAGCAGGTGCGACGCCAGCTTCTCGCCATCAGCGGCTGCGCAGCCGATCTCGAATCCGTCCTCGCCGGTATAGCCCGAGCGGGTGACCACACAGGCAATGCCTTCCACCTCCAGCTCCGCCGCATCCATGAATTTCAGCGCCCCAGCTTCCGGGAGCGTTTGCGCCGCTTTCGGCCCCTGCACGGCGAGCAGCGCGCGGTCGAACCGCGTGGTGAGGGCCACGCCATGCGCAGTGATATGCGCGGCATCGACCTCCTTGCGCCCGGCATTCAGCACCAGCTGGAACCGCGTGCCGAGATTGGCCACCATTAGGTCATCAATGATGCCACCTGCCTTATTTGTCAGCAGCGTATAGCGCTGCCGCCCGGGCCTCAGCCCGGCCACATCGCCGGTCACCAGCGCTTCGAACGCTGTGGCGTCGGAGATCTCCGCCTGGCCCATATGCGAGACGTCGAACAGCGCAGCGCCCTCGCGGCAGGCGAGATGCTCGGCGATGATGCCCGTGTACTGCAACGGCATGTCATAGCCGGCAAACGCGACCATGCGCGCGCCAAGCCGCCTGTGCAGGTCATCCAACGGTGTTTTTAACAAAATACCCCCAAACGTCGATCAATCGGCGCCCCGCTGAAGCGCGCGGCCAACTGACCCCCCTCTGTTTTGGAACCTGAGAGATTCGGGCGGGATGTTCTCCCTGCCCTTGACCCCGTCGGTGCGGCGGGTTGCCCCGCCGGCTTTCCAGAGCATCCCGTTTGCGAACGCAGCCCTTTTGCCTGAGCGTTTCCGGGGGCCGGTTGCGCCTTCGGCGGCAAGGAAGGCTGCATGAAGCCACCCCTACACTCTCCTGCGTCCGAATAAGGACAGAAACATAGTGACGCAGGGCACGCGTTTTGCAAAGCTCTTTTCTCGGGTCAGATCAAAAACAAGGATTTCGCGTGATGTCAGAGACAGTTCCCCCCGGCGCCGCACTGGTGGTCGAGGATATCCACAAATGCTTCGGCCCGGTGGAAGTCCTCAAAGGCGTCTCCGTCACCGCGCATGACCATGACGTGATCGCCATTCTCGGCTCGTCCGGCTCCGGCAAAAGCACCTTCCTGCGCTGCATCAACCTTCTGGAAATGCCCGATAAAGGCCGCGTTTCGATCAAGGGCGAGCTGATCGAGATGAAAGACGGCAAAAAATCCCGGGGTGCCGCCAACCCCAAGCAGATCGAGCGTCTGCGCTCGCGCCTCGCCATGGTCTTCCAGCAATTCAACCTCTGGGCCCATATGACGGTGATGCAGAATGTCATCGAGGCGCCGATCCATGTGCTGGGGCTCGACCGTAAAACCGCCATCGCCCGCGGTGAGGCCATGCTGGAGAAAGTCGGCCTCTCGGCCAAACACCACGCCTATCCCGCCCAGCTCTCCGGCGGCCAGCAGCAGCGTGTCGCCATCGCCCGCGCGCTCGCCATGGAACCTGACGTGCTGCTGTTCGACGAACCCACCTCGGCGTTAGACCCGGAACTCGTCGGCGAGGTGCTGAAAGTGATGCGCGATCTCGCGAAAGAAGGCCGCACTATGCTCGTCGTGACGCATGAAATGGGTTTTGCCCGAGAGGTCGCGAGCCGGGTGATGTTCCTCCATAAAGGGCAGACCGAGGAAGAAGGTAAACCGGAGGATGTGTTTACCAATCCACAATCATCAAGATTCCGTCAATTTTTATCCAGCACGCTGAAGCACTAACCCGCCGCACATTGCGCTGAGAGATTACCCTCCCCACTTAGCGGGTAACATGACCTCGAAAGATCCGATTTGATGCGGCCGGAGATGACGTCGGAACAAGAGCCGGGCACCTCATCAATCCTGCTGGTGGAAGACGAAGTGATCATCCGCGCGCTGCTGGCCGAGGAGCTGCGTGCGCGCGGCGTATCTGTCATCGAAGCCGCCAGTGCGGATGAAGCCTGGGCCTATCTGCAGGCAGGCGGCAAAGCTGACCTCGTTTTTTCCGATGTCACCATGCCGGGATCCATGAATGGCGTGGAACTCGTGCGCCGCGTGCACGAGAAATTTCCCGACGTAAAAACGGTCATCACCTCCGGCAACCCGGGCCCTACCAACATCAGGGAAATCGCCACGTTTCTGCCCAAACCATATCGGCTCGAAGCCGCTGCGAATCTCGCTCTGCAAAGCCTCGGTATCACGGAGGAGTCGTGAGCGAGGCGGAGAAGGAAATCCGGATTCTAATCCTCGAGACCGATGTGCTCGTGCGCTACCCGCTGGCGGAATATTTGCGAGAATGCGGGTACAAAGTCTCTGAAGCCTGCAACGCCGATGAAGCCCGCGCCCTGCTGAATCACGACGAACTCCCCATCGATATCGTCCTCGCGGAAGGCGATGCCGGATTCGAAATCGCCAGCTGGATCCGCCAGAACCACCCAACCATCGACGTCATCCTCGCCGGCTCCGTCGCCCGCGCCACCGAAAAAGCCGGCGATCTCTGCGAAGCCGGGCCGGAAATCATCACCCCCTACGAACATAAACTCGTCCTCGAACGCATCCGCCGCCTGACCGCAGCCCGTAACCGGGTGAAATAACCCGTGGCATTGGGGTTTATGGAAAAAG
>Ga0116226_10000096_pt1 | contig 63177 bp, 59 predicted proteins | sample S1TSphfallax_FD_89692 | JGI IMG/M metagenome (GOLD analysis project Ga0116226, IMG submission 89692) | Host-associated microbial communities from peat moss isolated from Minnesota, USA - S1T2_Fa - Sphagnum fallax MG | ecosystem: Host-associated > Plants > Peat moss > Unclassified | place: USA... | reverse complement strand
GTATTAAACCGGGTTCAGTGCGTCCAGTTTTCCCGTCGGTCGGCCCGGAAATTATCGGCGTAGGATTTGGGTTTTTTGATCCGCGTCGTCGGAATTTCGAGGTCGTAGGGGATGCCGTGGCGCTCGGCATAGGCCAGAGCTTCCTCGCGCGTGTCGAAGGTGATGCGGATTTGGCTGCGCATGTCGTCGCTGCCGGTCCAGCCCATCAGCGGGTCGCGGATTTTCGCGGTTTCAGGTTCATATTCCAGCACCCAGCGATGCGTTTTCGCCGTGCCGGACTGCATGGCGGATTTCGGTGGCAGAAAAATACGGGCCCGCATGAAACTTCTCCCTCTCCGCCACTGGTCGGGGCGCCCGGATTCGAACCGGGGGCCTCTTGTACCCAAAACAAGCGCGCTACCAGGCTGCGCCACGCCCCGAACCGTTGGCAACCAATGAAACGGCGCGGCAAGCGGCCGCGCCATGTTGATCACGCGCTGGGCTTAGCCTCCGGCAAACTGCTTGGCAATGACCTTGTCCCCCACGCTGATATCCAGTGCGGCGGTGAGTCCGCCCTGGAGTTCCAGCGTGGCCATGACCGGAACGCCGCTCGAAATCGGGCGCAGGCTGTAGGGCACGGTATCCTCGGCGATGGCTTTGATCGTGCCGTCCGCGCCGATGAACAGCATATCCTCCGGCACGGGGCAGTTCTTCATCCACATTTCCGAGACCTGCGGCTGCGGCCACATGAAGAGCATGCCCGTATCGGCGGGAATGGAGGTACGAAACATCTCGCCCGTGTCCTGCTGCTCCTGGGTAACGGGCAGTTCCACGGTGAATGGGTGGCTTTTGCCGTCATCGGAGATGATCGTCAGCGGTTCGGTGGGCAGTTTGGGCTGCGGCCCGGTCGGGTCATCGTCCTGCGCGCGGGCAACGCCCGCCAAGATGAGCATCGCCGCCAAACCCAGAGCTAAAACCTTCATAAAACCCCCATCTGTTTCACCGCCTCCCGCACGATTCCGGGCAATGGCGGGTCGCGCAACTGTGCCTGCCAATGCGGCGGAACGGCCCTGCCCCCGTTGCGATAATATTTGACGCCGCGCAATAGCGCCTGCGCCGCTTGCGGGAGCGTATCGGGCAGCGGCAGATCGTTCAGAATGGCCCAGATGCCGCCCCAGCACCGCGCCAGCGCGTAAGGATTATATCCGCCGCCGCCGAACACGGCCAGGCGGGGGGCGATATGGCGCACGGCGCTGAGCGCGTCCCAGATAGCATGGTTGGAGAGGTCAAGCTTGGACATGGTGTCATCCGCCAACGCATCGGCGCCGGGCAGCACGAGCAGGATCTCGGGCGCAAATCCCTTCAGCAGGGGCAGAATGGCCGCGTCCAGCAGATATGCCAGTTCGGAATCGTTGAACCCGGGCGGGACCGGGAAGTTATAGACCGCATGGGCAGGATCATGCCCCAGCCCGGTGCGCGGCCAACGGCCCGATTCGTGGACGGAAACCGTCAGCACATCCTGGTCCATGGCGAAGGCGCTCTCAACCCCGTCGCCATGATGCGCGTCGAGGTCCAGATAGGCGATGCGGCGGAAGCCCAGCTCGCGCAATCTTAAAATACCGAGCGCGATATCGTTGACGAAGCAGAAGCCGCTGGCGCGCGAGGGCTGCCCATGATGGTTGCCCACCCCTGGCGCGTAGACCGTCCCACCCTGTGCCAGCAGCCCGGCCGCCAGCAGCGCCCCGCCTGCCGAGATGGCGGGGCGGCGAAACACGGCTTTGTGAATCACATTCGCATCGGCGCCAATCCGATATTGCGCACGCAAAGCCGGAGGCAAATCCTGTTCCGCCTCGGCGCGCATGAGGGCTGCAATGTAATCAGCCGTGTGAAACCGGCAGAGTTCCGGGATGCTGGCCGGTGCAGCCTCATAATACTGCGCATCCTCCAGCCACCCGCAGGCAGCGCAAAGGTCGCGCACCAGCATGGCGCGCGGCATGGCCAGCGGGTGCGGCGGTGCAAAAACCTCTAGCCGGTAAATTTCGGAGCCGATGAAAACAGGGCGCATGGGTGCGGGCAGCATGGACAAATGGAGGCCCGGCTGCAATGAGGCTGGGACGGGTGAGGCGGCTAGACGAGCTGGAGGCAATATATTGAAGACAAGACCTCCCCTGCCCGACTTCGCAGTCGCCGGGATCTTTTTTCTCGCAACACTCGCCTCACGGGTAAGCGTGCTGAATCGCTCCGTGCTGGATTGGGATGAGAGCCTGTATTTCCTCATGGCGCGGCAATGGCTGCGCGGGCAGCTGCCTTATACGAGCATCTGGGACAACAAGCCGATCGGCATCTACGCCATCTTCGCGGGGTTTCAGGCGGTGTTCGGAACCCAGGTTTTTGCGATGCGGATCGCAACCGTTCTGTTCATCAGCGTCCTCGCCTTCGCCTTGTTCCGGATGACCGAAATTCTGACGGCGCGCCGCGACGCAGCCTGGCTCGCGGGTGGGGCGCTCGTGCTCTGCGCGCTGAGCAATGACGGGCTTTCCGCCAATACCGAATTATTCATGGCGACCTTCACCGCGCTTGCCGTGTGGGCAGCACTGGCGACGCGCTGGGGGCTTTTGGTGGGATTGCTGCTGGGGGCAGCGTTCATGGTGAAATACGTTGCCATGTTCGAAGCCCCGGCGGTGTTTTGCCTGTTTTGCTGGCGGCAAAGGCGCTGGGGGGCGGCGGCAAGCCTGGTGGCTGGGGCGGCGATTCCTCTATTGGCGGTGGTGCTGGTTTACGCCCATGCGGGGCAGTTGGGTATTTGGTGGGATTGCAGCGTGCTCTCCAACTTCCGGCGGGTGAATGCGCCGGTTACCCCGGGGGCGCTGCGTTACGCGTTCCGCTTGGAGTTATGGCGCTGGGGGCCGATGCTGGCACTGGCGCTGGGAATGCTTCCCTGGGCGCTGGTGCGCCGCCGAGAGCGAGAGATTTTCCTCGCCTGCTGGCTGCTGGGCGGCGCGGTGGGCGTGGCCTCGGCGAAGTCTTTCTACGACCATTATTTCCTGCAGATTTTGCCCGTGCTTTGCGTGATTCTGGGTGTTTGGTTCAGCTCCCTGCCGCGCGGTGTTGCGTGGCGGGCGGGGTTTGTCATTGCGATGCTCGCGCTCCCCACCTGGGCGGCGCAAATTGCATTGCGGGATGCTTCAGTCCCTGACGTTACCGCGATGGTCGCACGGGATTTGAAGGCGCAGAACCCGCGCGAGATTTACGTGTTAGACAGCCAGCCGATCCTCTACGCCCTGACGGACCAGACCCCGCCGACGCGCTATGTCCTGCCCTCGGAACTGTTCGGAAGGCTGCTGCCCGGCGTCGCCGGGATAGACGCAACGGCGGAGGTGGCGCGAATCCTCGCCACGGACCCCACCTTCATCATTCGCCGAAGCAATCCTCCAACAGACCCGGCGGTGATCAATCCCGCCGTCTATGCCGAGACGGATAAAGCATTGACAGCGGGCTACGCGCTATGGCGAAGCTATCCCGGCGTGCTGGTGTATCGCGTTAAATAAACTGCTGGCCCGTTAAAATGGCCTCCAGCCGCAGATAGGCAGCCTCCGCCTCCTCGGCCGCGCGGCGGAGTTCGGCGTGGTCGAAAAACCGGCTCGCGCGTAACGTGCTGACGGCGGCGATGGTACCCTGGGTGAGCAGAATATCCGCCAGTTTCATCATCCGCAGCGCAGTTTCGCCGGTGATGACCTGCGCACCGACGAATTCCAGCCCAGCCTTGGTCCCCGCAGACCAGCGGCGGCGCGCGACATAGGTGGCGCCACCGCCAAACTGCAACGTAACTTCATCCGGCAGATTGACCAGCGTGCCAAGGTCCACCAGCACGCCTTTATCGGATTCATCGAGCACCAGACAGTTAAAAACACCTTTGCTCGCACCTTCCCCGCACGCGATTTTGGCACTTTTGATGACCGGAATGCGCGCCGCGTTGCGCCGTTCCGCGAGAATGGCTGCCGGCGACGCAACCTCGTCATCGGAATAGGTAATCTCGGCGGAAACCTGGTTTTTCAGCATATTGCAAAACCCCGTGCGCGATAGATGGATGGGGCGTTTATGGCGGGAAGATATTAACGCATCCCAAACAATCGGAATTTTGTAACGTGGCCGGAGAGGTGGGCCTCAGGCGATCATGCGATCACGGCCGATCAATGCCAGCCCCTCCGCGACGGAGACAAACTCTCCGCCGGCGGAAACCCGCTCGGGCCCGAAACGCTCGGCGAAAATGCGCCGTACGGCAGGCACGAAGGACGTGCCACCCGTCAGGAACACGCGGTCCACCTGTTCTGGCGTGATGCCCGCCTGGGCCAACGTCGCGTCCACCGTATCGGCCAGGCGGACGCAATCGGGCGCGATCCAGGCTTCGAAATCGGCGCGCGTGATCGTGCGGTCGATCGCCAGCTTCTCATGCCGGAATTGCAGCTGCGCTGAGTCCGCCCGCGAGAGCGCGGCTTTCACGGCACTAACGGTCTGATATATTTCATAACCGGCTTCGTCCTTGATCAAGGCAATCAAGTTACGCAGCGGGCCGCCATCCGCGCTGGCGCGGGCAACCTCTTCAATATCGCGCAGCATTTTCGGCGTACGCATCAGCGAGAGACGATGCCAGCGCGCGAAGCCGGAAAAATATTCGACCGGCACGGGCAGGTCCTTGCCGCCCATAATGCTGTAGGTGCCGCCTTTGCCGAGCAGCGGCGAGACCGCATTATCAATAATCCGGTAGTCGAACGTATCCCCCGCAATGCCCACACCGCCATGGCCGAGCGAGACGACAGGCTCGCCCGGCGTGAAGCGCAACAACGAAAAATCACTGGTGCCGCCGCCAAAATCTCCCACCAGCACGGTCGCCGGCGCGTTCAGGCTGCGGGTGAAGCGATAGCCCGCGGCTTCCGGCTCCAGCGCCACGTCAATCTCGGGAAAACCCGCCTGGGCGTAAGATTCCCGCAGCCGCGCCTCGCCCAGCGTATCATCCGCGAACTCGCCCGCAAATCGCACCGGCCTGCCCGCCGTAATGCGCGCGCCGTCATGCGCCGCCCCCAGCAGCGCGCGCAGAAACAGCGAGACCATCTGCTCCAGCGTGTAAATCCGCCCGAAAATATTCGTCTGCGTGAAACTGCGCTGCGCCAGATACGTCTTCATCGACATGATGAGCCGGCTACCGCCAGGATCATCAAGATACGCCTCAATCGCATGGGGGCCGGCGGCAGGGTGCAATGTGCTACGCCCGCCGCCCTCCTCCTTCCAGAAGCACAGCACAGTCCGGAACACATCGAACGCAGCTTCGCCCACCGCAAACCGCGCCGTCTGCACGGAACCATCCGGCGCCAGTACAGAAACCACGCTGTTCGTCGTCCCGAAATCAATGCCGATCAGCCCCGTCATCCGCCGCCCTGCCAAAGTGGAGCGCGGCTTTGAGCGCAGATGGCGCGGCTGTGCAAGTGAGGGAGGAAGACCAAGGGGCTTTGCCCCTTGGAACCCCGCCAACGGCCGCGCCGTTGGATCGGCACTAAACAGGGTCGGAAAAAGGGGCACAGAGCCCCTGGCCTTACTTTCTAACTCGCAAACCGCGTCACCAGCGTCACGGCCTGGCTCAGCGCGTTGGCGAGGGCGGCGCGCTGGGCGGCGACTTCGGCGGCGGGGGTGTTGCCGGTGAGCGGGGCGGTGCCGGTGATGCGCTGTTGTGCCAGCGGCAGAGAGGCCGCGCTGATGCTGTCGCTGTTTTTGATGACGACGAGGGTGAGGACGGCGGTGGCCTGGTTGGTGGAGAGGTCTGCCAGCAATTCGGTGAGTTCGCCTTCGAGGATGAGGGAGGCGGTGAGGCGCGAGCCAGGGGAGACGACCGCAGAGAAATCCCCGCTGGCCTGCAGCCAGGTGAGCAGTGATTGCGTGGCGGCATCGGCGGGGCTGACGGCCCAGAGGTTATAATAGTCGATATTCAAGCTGCCATTGGGCTGCAGGATTTGCACGCCTTGCTGGTCCATGCCCGGTGCGGCGGTGATGTCGCGCAGCAGCAGCACCGGCCCGGCGGGGTTTGGCGCGTTCTGGACGGGCGGCTCGGGCGCCAGCGGCCAGTTGATGCGCGGAACGTAGGTCTGCTGGGGCAGCAGGGAGCCGCAGGCGGTGAGTGCCAGCGGGGCGAACAGGACGAGGCGGCGGTTCATTATTGTGCTCCTTCGGGCGGCGGTGGCGCGCCGAGAATGGCCTGGGAGGGATTGCGCGATAGCGCCGCGGAGAGCGAGCGAAGATTGGCCGTGGTGCTCTTCATGTCCTGCAAAATCGGAATCAGCTGGGATTGCAGGTCCGAGGTGGTTTCATTCGCCTGGTTGATGGTGGCCTGCGAGGAGGCGACGAGTGCCGGCAGCTGGGCGCTGATTTTCGCGAGCTGCGCGGTCGTCTGGTTCAGCTGCGCGATGATCTGCTCCGTCTGCGGCCCGTCCGCGAGGTTGCGGATAGCGGCCGAGGTGCCCGGCAGATTGGTCTGCTGCACCGTGGTGTTGAGGTTGGCGAGCAGCGTGTTGGCCTGGGCGATCGCCTGATGTGCATCGCCGGTGGTTACCTCCTGGTTCAAGGTGGTCATCAGGGAACTCACCTGCGAGACCATGGTGGCGAGGTCGACATGGCTGAGTGAGGACATCACCTGCTCCACCGCGTCCTGAATCTGCGTCAGGGTACTGGGGATGGAGGGGATGACGGTGGAATCCGGCGTCCAGGGCACTTGGGTGATCGGATAGGCGGTAGGGCTGACGAAGCTCAGATCCAGATAGGAGAGACCGGTGATGCCCTGGGGTTCGATCTGCACGCGCAGCCCATGGGCGATCGCGTCATTGATATCCTCACGCTCGCCGATTTTGGTTGGGTCAACAGAGAATCGGACGACGACCTGCTGGTACACTTTCTGGTCGCCCGACCTTCCGCCCGGCGGCGGATACTCGGCGATGACGAGGCCGACATCCGTGACATGGCCGATCGTGACGCCGCGGAATTTCACGGCGGTGCCGACATCGAGCCCCTCCACCGATTCCTGAAAATAGGTCTCGTATTTCTGGCCCGGATGCAGCGTAGCGCCGGCCAGAAAAAAGATCAGTGCCAGCAGAACGGCGATGCCGGTGAGAACGAACATGCCGACCCTGAAGGCGGCGCGCCGGTTTTCCATTTAGAGCGTCTCCCGGTTGAAAAAGGCTTTGACCATAGGGTCTGTTGGATGGTCTTTGAGATCGCGCGGGCGGCCCTCGGCGATCATGCCCTGAGCTTGCGCATCGAGCATGATGCAGCGATCCGCGATGGCGAGGATGGAGGCGAGTTCGTGCGTGACGACCACGAATGTGGCGCCGACCTGGTCCCGCAAATCGAGAATCAGCCGGTCTAGCCCGGCGGATGTGATGGGGTCGAGCCCGGCGGAGGGTTCGTCCAGCAGCAGCACCGGCGGGTCCAGCGCCAAAGCGCGGGCGATGGCGGCGCGTTTGACCATGCCGCCGGAAATTTCAGCCGGCAGGCGGAGTGCCGCATCGCCCAGCCCCACGAGGGCGAGTTTGATGCGGGCGATTTCAGCGCGCGCGGCGGGCGGTAGGTCAGTAAAGACTGCGAGTGGCAGCATGATGTTGTCGAGCAAAGTCATCGAGCCGAACAGCGCGCCGGATTGAAACATCACGCCGATATTTTTGCGCACGGCATCCAGATCGCGCGTGACCGAATGCCCGGTGACGGTGATATCGCCCTCCGTTGGAGGGAGCAGGCCGATCATCTGCTTGAGCAAGGTCGATTTGCCACAGCCCGACCCGCCGAGGATGACGAACACTTCACCGGCCTCGATCTCGAAAGTTACATTCTTGAAAATCGTGCGCGCGCCGAATTTCTGGGTGACGTTGTCGACGGAGATGATCGGCATCAGAGGCCCAGCCGGTAGAATAGCACGGCGAACAACCCGTCGAGCAGCACGGTGGCGACGATGCCGCCGACAACCGCCGAGGTGGCGGCCTCACCCACCGCGCGCGGGCCGTTCCCGGCGGTAAGCCCGGCACGGCAGCCGATGATGGCGATGGCGGCGGCGAAAATCATGCCCTTGAACAGGCCGAGCAGGAAGTCCGACGGGCCGGTGGTTGCGGTAATCTGCCCCGCAATGGCCGATGGCGGAAAGCCGAGCAGCATGAGCACGACGCTCATGCCGAGCAGGCCGGAAATATCCATTGCCACCACAAGACCGGGCATAATCGCCATGGTGGCGGCCATGCGCGGCAGCACGAGCATCGTCTCAGGGTCTATCCCCATCGTGGTCAGCGCCGCGATTTCCTCATTCACGCGCATCGTGCCGAGTTCGGCCGCAAAGGCCGAACCGGTGCGCCCGGCGAGGATGACGGAGACGAGCAACGGCCCCAACTCCCGGAACAGCGAGATCGCGACGAGGTCCGCGACGTAGAGATCCGCCCCGAACTGGCGCATCGGGATCGCGGATTGAAAGGCGAGGATCATGCCGATGAGAAAGCCGAGCATGATGACAAGCGGGAGGGCCTGCAGCCCGGCGCGGTCTGCGATACGGGCAAAATCCGACCCCCGGAGAAAGCGCAGCTTGGCCGGCAGGCCGAGCACCGCGATGATCGTCTCGCCGAAAAACGCGACACGAACGCGAAGCGTCTCGAACGGGCTGCGTGCGGGTCCGGCCTCGCGTTTCTGGCGGGGTGCGTCAGGGTCAGGCAGCGCGGCGCGCAGCTGCGCCAGCAACGCGGTCGCGCGGTCATCCGCGCCGATGAGGGTGACTTGCCCGCCATGGCTGGATTCCATGGCCAGGATGAGGGCCGCGCCGGATGTGTCCAACACGGTCGCCTCGGAAATGTCGAGAAACAACTCATCGCCCGCCGCCCGGCGCGCGGCGCGGATGGCCTTGGGCCACAGCGTGCCGATGCCCATGGCCGAAAGCGGACCGGCAAGCGCGATCCGCTCCGGCGTGACATTGAGCGTGGCGCTCATGAATGCTGCATATGGTTAAGTACCTGAAAAGAGCCGTCATAGATCATGGTCACTGCAACATATAGGACGATGGCAAGCCCAACCCAGGCCAGCCAGCGGAAACGCTGCAACAGCCGGGCGACCAGGCTGGCGGCGATGCCCATGAGGGCGACCGAAACCAGCAGGCCGATGGCGAGCAGAAGCGGATGCGCGCGGGCCGCGCCTGCGACCGCCAGCACGTTATCGAGGCTCATGGAAATATCCGCCACGATGATGCGCCAGATGGCCGTGCGCAGCGTGCCGGCCGGTTTCACCGCCGCATGGGCGTCGGCTTGGCGCAGCTCGCGCGCGGATTTCCAGACGACCCATAGGAGCAATACGCCACCGGCCAGCGTGAGGCCGATGAGGGCCAGCATTTTCAGCGCTACCAGGGCAAAGCCAATGCGAATGACGGTCGCGCCCGCGATTCCGGCCAGAATAGCCTTGCGGCGTTGCTCCGGCGGCAGGCCATTGACCGCGAGACCGATGACCACCGCATTATCCCCCGCCAGCACCAGGTCGATCAGCAGCACCTGGAGCAGAATCGGGGCGAGGGTGAGGGCTTCGTTCACGGAATGGGAAGTGGCGTTGCGGGGTATCGCTTGTCAACGCGGGAGCAGAAGATTAGGCGGAGCATGAAATTCAAGGAGCCCCCATGATCCCCCGTTATTCCCGCCCCCAGGCCGCCGATATCTGGCGCCAAGAGAATAAATACCGGATCTGGTTCGAGATCGAGGCGCTCGCCTGCGAAGGCATGGCGGCCATCGGCGCCATCCCGGCTGAGGCGGCTTCGGTGATCCGCGAACGCGGGGATAAGAAACTGGCCGCAATCAGCGCCGCGGATGTCGAGCGGATTGATGAGATCGAGCGCGAGACGCGCCATGACGTGATCGCGTTCCTCACATGGCTGGCCGAGGGCGTCGGCCCGGAGAGCCGGTTCGTGCATCAGGGGCTCACCTCGTCGGATGTGCTGGATACCTGTCTTGCCGTGCAGCTCACCCAGGCGGCGGATTTGCTGCTGGCCGATATCGACGACGTGCTGGCCGCGTTGAAGAAGCGGGCGCTCGAACACAAGCACACGCTCACCATCGGCCGCAGCCATGGGATTCACGCGGAGCCCACGAGTTTCGGTCTGAAACTGGCCGGGCATTATGCCGAATTCGCGCGCAACCGGACGCGGCTGGTGGCGGCGCGGGCGGAAATCGCGACCTGCGCGATCTCCGGCGCAGTCGGCACCTTCGCCCATGTGGACCCGCGCGTTGAGGAATATGTGGCGGAAAAGCTCGGCTTGGCGGTGGAGACGGTCTCCACCCAGGTGATTCCGCGCGACCGGCATGCGGCGTTTTTCGCGACGCTCGGCGTCATCGCCTCGGGGATCGAGCGGCTGGCGACGGAGGTGCGGCATTTGCAGCGCTCTGAGGTGCGCGAGGCGGAAGAGTTTTTCCATGCCGGGCAGAAGGGTTCCTCCGCCATGCCGCATAAGCGTAACCCGGTGCTCTCGGAGAATCTTTCCGGACTGGCACGGCTGGTGCGCGGCGCGGTGGTTCCGGCGCTGGAGAATGTGGCGCTCTGGCATGAGCGGGATATTTCCCACTCCTCGGTGGAGCGCGGGATTGCGCCGGATGCGACCGTGACGCTGGATTTTGCGCTGAGCCGGCTGGCCGGGATGATCGACAAGCTGACCATCTACTCCGAGCGCATGCAGGAGAACCTGGAGAGCCTGGGCGGCGTGGTGCATTCCGGCGAGGTGCTGCTGGCGCTGACCAAGGCGGGGATTTTGCGCGAGGATGCCTATAAGATCGTGCAGCGCAATGCGATGGCGACCTGGACGCGGCTTGGCCATGGGGACGCGCAGGATTTCCGGACCAATTTGCTGGCAGACCCAGAGGTGGCCGGGCGCGTCTCCGCCGAGATAATCGATGCGGCGATGGATTCGCGGCTGCATCTCGCCCAGGTGGATGCGATTTTCAAACGCGTCTTCGGGTAACGCGCACCATATTGTCTCCCATATCGTTTCCCATGTGTTCGATCATTCTGCGCATCGGCCTGGACGGCGTTTTCATCGGGGCGAATCGCGACGAAATGGTGAACCGCCCCTGGGAGATGCCGGCGGAATATTGGCCCGGCGTGATCGGCGGGCGCGATAGCCTGGCGGGCGGAACCTGGATGGCGTTGAACCGGCACGGGGTGATGGCCGCCGTGCTGAACCGCACGGGCACGCTGGGGCCGACGCCGGGCAAAAAGAGCCGGGGCGAGCTGCCGCTATTGGCGCTGGACCATGCAACCGCGGGCGCTGCCGCCGCCGCTTTGACGGGGCTGGATGCGGGTGCCTATCGCAGTTTCAATCTCGTTGTGGCGGATTCCTCGGAGGCGTTCCTGGTGCGCGGATTGGCAACCGGCCCGGCGGATATTTCGCCGCTTGGGAACGGTGTCACGATGATCACATCCGGCGAGCCCAACGATTTGCAAATGCCGCGCATTGCCCGGCACCTGCCGCGCTTTCTGGCTGCGCCGTTTTCCGAATGGGGCGCGCTGCTCGCCGACCGGGGGGATGGAAGGCAAAGCGCGTTGAATATTCCCGCCAGAAGCGGCTTCGGCACGGTTTGCGCCTCGATGATCTCACTGCCGCGGCACGGTGCGCCGGAATGGCGGTTCGCGCGGGCGGGCGACAGATTTGCGTTCACAGCATTGAATCTGTGACAGGCTTGCCCCGGATGTTTGCGTAAAACGCGAAGCACCTGCGCGTTGCGCGAATACGCGTTCCCGCTGAAACATGACAGGGGTAGAATCTGTCTCCGTTTACGCAATCAAGGCGAGGAAATGATCAAAATTCTTTTACTGCTGGTGTTCATCATCACGCTTGCCGTGCCGGTGTTCAACCGCACCGGTCCGGCGCTGTTCGGATTTCCGTTTTTCTACTGGTATCAGATGGCGGCGGTGCCCGTATGCTCGCTGCTGATTTTCATCGTCTTCCGCGTCGAAGATAAGGGGGCTGAATAATGGATTACCCCGTCGCGACGGTTGTTTTTCTGGCGCTCATCGCATTCGTCATCATCCTAGGATTCATTGCAGGCCGCTGGAAGGCCGGGGATCTGCACAGCATTGAGGAATGGGGGCTGGGTGGCCGGCGCTTCGGCACCTGGATTTCCTGGTTTCTGATCGGCGGGGATGTATACACCGCCTATACCTTCATCGCGATTCCGGCACTGATGTTCGGGGCGGGTGCGCTCGGCTTCTTCGCGGTGCCTTACACCGTGGTGTGCTACCCGATTCTGTATCTGGTGTTCCCGAAACTCTGGAAAGTGGCGCAGAAGCACGGCTATATCACCGGGCCGGAATTCGTGCGCGGGCGCTACGGCAATCGCTGGCTGGCACTGGCGATCGGCATCACCGGCATTTTCGCCACCATGCCCTATATCGCACTGCAGCTCATCGGCATGCAGACTGTCATCGGCGCGCTGGGCATTCCCGGACATATTCCGCTCATCATCGCCTTCGCGGTGCTGGCGGCATTCACCTATACTTCCGGCCTGCGCGCACCGGCGATGATCTCCATCGTGAAGGACCTGCTGATCTACCTCACCGTCATCGTCGCCGTCATCGTCATCCCGGCGGAGCTGGGCGGGTTCGGCGCGATTTTCGCGAAAATCGCCCCGGCGAAGCTGATTCTCGCCACGCCGCCCGCGGGCAGCGGCGGGTCTTATACCAGCTACGCGACGCTGGCGCTGGGCTCGGCCATGGCGCTGTTTTTATACCCGCATACCACCACGGGCATTCTCAGCGCTTCCAGCCCGCGCGTCATCCGGCGCAATGCGGCGCTCCTGCCCGCCTATACGATCATGCTCGGGCTGCTGGCGCTCATGGGTTTCATGGCGGTGGCGTCCGGCGTGAAGACCATGCCGCAATTCGCCGCCGGGTTTAAGCATTACGGCCCCAGCTTCGCGGTGCCGGCGCTGGTGCTGAATTCCTTCCCCGGCTGGTTCGTCGGCGTGGCGTTCGGCGCCATCGCCGTCGGCGCGCTGGTGCCCGCCGCGATCATGGCGATTGCTTCGGCGAATATCTTCACGCGGGATATTTACAAGCAATTCGTCTCGGGTGCGGGAAATGAGGCGCGGATCGCGAAGCTGTTCTCGATCTTCATGGTGATCGGGGCCGTGGCGTTCATTCTCGTCATCCCCAGCACCTATGCCGTGCAGCTGCAGCTTCTGGGCGGCATGTGGATCATCCAGACCTTCCCGGCGATCGTGTTCTCGGTATTCACCCGGTTCTTCAACGGCTGGGCGCTGCTGGTGGGCTGGGCCGTGGGGATTGTGAGCGCGACCTGGCTGGTGGCGCTCAACCATTTCGCGGGGTCCACCTGGGCGTTCCATGTGCTGGGCTTCACCGTGCCGAGCTATATCGCGCTGGCCACCGTGATCGTGAATGCGGTGATCGCTGCGGTGCTGAGCGTCGTGCTCAACGCCCTGGCCTCCGACCGGACGCAGGATGCGACCGTAGCGGCGGATTACGTGTAAGACGCTGAATATTGGGGGGCGGCGACCCCGCCCCCCAGTAAATGGTTAGAAAATCTTGTTGATCAGATCATCGCCGATGCCGAAACCCGCACCGGTGACAATCGCCCGGCCGAAGCCGGAATTGAACAGACCGCCCAGAAACCCGCCGCCCTGCTGCGGATAGCCGCCGTAATTCTGTTGCGGATAGCCTTGCTGGGGGTAGCTCTGCTGCGGATAGGGTTGCGGCTGGTTGCCCCAGGGGGCGGATTGCTGCGGCAATTGCTGCGGTAGCTGCTGCGCGGCCTGTGCCTGATTCTCAACAAACCCATGCAGCGCCTGCAGCAGATTGGAAACCTGATTCTGCTCGGCCTGGATCGCGAGGGCGATGCTCTTCAGGTCCAGGAGCCATTCCCGCGCATCCGGATTGCCGGCCTGGGTGGCGGCCTGAAGTTTCTGGGCAAGCTCCTTCAACTCCTGAACCGTCTGCCCGGCCTGGGTTTGCAGCTGGCTGTACTGGCTGTCGATGGTCTGGATATCCATGATGACCCTCCTTGGTTCATGCCAATATAGGGCGATCCGGCAAAAATGCCGAGGGGCGAAAAAGCCCGTCATGCCCCCGCGCGCACGGGGAGTGACGGACGCGCCCGTGTCTCAGGCGGCTTTTTTCGAGCCTGTGCGATAGGCGGCGCAGGCCTCGCCGAAGGCGGCAAACAGGCGTTTGCGGTCGGGGAAATGCGTGACTTCCCATTCCGGGTGCCATTGTACGGCGATGGCGAAATTTTTCGCCCCCTCCACGCGCACCGCCTCGATCGTGCCATCCGGGGCGCGAGCCTCCACGACGAGCCCGGCGGCGAGCTGGTCGATCGCCTGGCCATGCAGGGAGTTCACCTGAATTTTCTCGGCACCCGAAATACGCGCGAGCTGGCCGGTAAGCGTGACCTCATGCTTGGGCGCGAAGCGCTGCTCGCCCTCCCCGGCCCGGTGGTCCATGCGGCCGGGCACGTGATGCACCTCCTGGAACAGCGTGCCGCCCATGGCGACATTCAGCTCCTGCATGCCCCTGCAGATGCACAAAATAGGGATACCGCGCTCAATGGCGGCGAGGATGAGCGGCAGGGTCGTCGCATCGCGCTCGGGGTCGTGGAAATCCGGCGTGGCGTCGAAATCCGCGCCATAACGCATCGGGGCGACATTCGAGGGGCTGCCGTTGAACATGATGCCGTCCAGCCGGCCCAGCAGCTCAAGCATCTGGTCGCCCTCGGGCGGGATGAGCACGGGCAGCGCCGCCGAGGCGGCGATGAGCGCCGCACCGTAGCGCGCGGGGGTTGCGTGCTGGATGTAGCCCGCAATGAGCTTGGTGCAGGCTGGAATGCCGACGATGCTATGTGCCATGATTTCAAGTCTCCGATGTGGCAAAACTTAAACTGGGGCGCAGGCTCGCTGCAAGCATCGCGGCCAGGGCGCATAGCAGCATCGTGGCCGCCATGGGCCTTGCCGTGCCATCCGCCAGAACGCCCACGGAAAGCCCGGCAACGGCGCCGCCAGTGTACTGCATGGTGCCCAGCAATGCCGAGGCGCTGCCGGCATGGGCCTGATGGCGCGAGAGCGCGCCGACCATCGAGCATGGCTGGATGAGGCCGAACCCGGCCTCGGAGAGCAGCAAGGCGCCGACAATGGCAAAAGGCCCCAGCGGGTGCCAGGCGAGCACGACCAGCACGAGACATGCCGCAACCAGAATGGGGACGGCGACGCTGATCACCGGGCCGATGCTGAAGCGGTTCACAAGCATGGGGTTGAGCTGGTTGTAGCCGATATAAGCGATGGAGTTCATGCCGAAGAGCGCGGCATAGGCGGTGGTGCTCCAGCCGAACCCGGCAATGAAGATTTGCGGCGTGGCCGCAAGATAAGCGAACAGGCAGGCCGAGGTGAAGCTGCCGACGAAAGCGTGGGTGAGGAAGGCGCGCTCCCTGAAGATTACGCCATAGCGCACGATGACCGGGATGAGCCCAAGCCGGGTGCGCCGCGCAGGGGGCAAGGTGTCCGGCAGCAGGAACCAGGTGGCGGCGATGGCGATCACGCCGTAGAGCGCGCTGGCGAGGAAAATCATCCGCCAACTTGCCACCAGCACGAAGATCGAGCCCAGCATCGGGGCGAGGATCGGCGCCACGCCCATGACCAGCATCAGCTGGGAGAACATTTTGGCCGCAGCTGGGCCGTCGGCCAGATCGCGCACCATCGCGCGTGGAATCACCACGCCCGCGGAGCAGCCGAGTGCGGCCAGAAAGCGGAAGACGACAAGGGTTTGCACATTCCAGCTCAACCAGCAGCCAAGCGAGGCGAAGGTGTAGATGACCATGCCGATGAGCAATGGCAGGCGGCGGCCCAGCCGGTCCGACAGCGCGCCCTGGGTCATCTGGCCGAATGCCAGGCCGATAAAATAGGCGGCAAGCGAGTATTGCGGCGCGGCCGTGTCATGCAAATCCCGCGCGATGGCCGGAAAGGCCGGGAGGTACATATCCGTGGAGACTGGGCCGACCGCGATAAGAAAACCGAGCAAAAGCGGTAGTTTTTTTGTTACGGAGCGAGCCATATGAAGGGTTTAGGCGAGTGCACCGAGCCGGTGAAGCGCATGGCGCGCATCGGAGCCCTGAGCCTGATGCCGGGACTTACGCCGCGCGGGCGCACTGGTCTTTCCCCCCCGCCGCCATTGTTGTACGTCCTTGGCCATGAAACGCATGTCCGAACTGAGCCGGAAAACCTCCGAGACCGATATTCTGCTGCGCCTGAATCTGGATGGATCGGGCAAAGGCAACATCTCCACAGGCGTCGGGTTTTTCGACCATATGCTCACCGCCTTCACGCGCCACGGCCTGTTCGACCTCGATGTGAAGGCCAAGGGCGATCTGCATATCGATTCCCACCACACGGTTGAGGATGTCGGCATCGTGCTCGGCCAGTCGCTCGGCCACGCGCTGGGCGACAAGCGCGGCATCCATCGCTTCGGCCAGGCAAGCGTGCCGATGGACGAGGCGCTCGTGGAGGCCGTGATCGACCTTTCAGGGCGGCCCTTTTTATGCTGGGGCGTGAAATTCGAGCGCGAGATGCTGGGCGCCATGGATACGCAGCTGGTGGAGGAGTTTTTCCGCGCCTTCAGCGGCAACGGGCTGTTCACGCTGCATGTGCGCCAGCTCGCGGGCACGAATGCCCACCATGTCGCGGAAGCCGCGTTCAAGGCCGTGGCGCGGGCGCTGCGGGCGGCGGTGGCGGAAGATCCGCGCGCATCCGGGCAAATCCCCTCGACCAAGGGCGTCATCTGACCGGGATGCGGGTCGCGGTCATCGATTATAACAGCGGCAATCTGGCTTCAGCCGCCCGGGGGCTCATGCTGGCCGCGCAGCAGCGCGGGATTGCGGCGGATGTGCGCATCACCTCAGACCCGGAATGGGTCGCGCGGGCAGACCGCATCGTGTTGCCCGGCCAAGGGGCCTTCGCCGATTGCGCGGCGGGGCTGGCGGCGGTGGATGGGCTGCAGGAGGCGATGTTCGCGCGGGTGGACGCGGGCGCACCGTTTCTCGGCATTTGCGTCGGCATGCAGCTGATGGCGGCGCGCGGCCTGGAATATGGCGCGACACCGGGTTTCGGATGGGTGACGGGCGAGATTGCCAAGCTGCCCACGCGCACGCAGCGCCTGCCGCATATGGGCTGGAACGAGCTGGCCTTCACGCCCGGCGCGCATAAGCTGCTGGACGGGTTGCAGCCGGGCGACCATGCGTATTTCGTCCATTCCTACGCGCTGGCGCAGGCGCGGGCCGAACAGGTCATCGCCACGACAGATTACGATGGCCCCGTGGTGGCCATGGTCGCTGCCGGGAACCGGGCCGGCACGCAATTTCATGTCGAGAAAAGCCAGCTTGTTGGCCTGCGGATTCTTGGAAACTTCCTTTCCTGGACACCTTGATCGCATTCCTTCGCCGAATGTCACGCCGCATCCCTTGATTACCACGCCCGCACGCGCGATTAGGCAGCGGTGAAACAAGATATGCCAAAACCCGCCACGCTGCTGGCCGAGCGCATCGAGCGTTTTGAAGATGAAGCCGATCTGCACGCAATTTCCGAGGCGGCGACGGCGGCCGTGCTCGATGGCGGGGGATTCGGCTGGGTGAAACCGCCGAAAGCCGCGATGGTGGAGCAGTATTTCAAAGGTGTGCTGCTGGTGCCCGAACGGGAGCTGATCGTGGGGCGGATGGATGGCGTGATCTATGGCGCGGTGCAGCTGCACAAGCCCTCGCGCAATAACGAGGCGCAGGCCTTCGCCGCCAATCTCATGCATCATTTCGTCGCCCCCTATGCGCGCGGGCATGGTCTGGCGCGGCTTATTCTTCAGCGTGCTGAGGAATATGCGCGCGGCCTTGGCTACCATGTGCTGAATTTGGATGTGCGCGAGACACAGGAAAACGCGATCGCGCTTTACGAATCCGCCGGCTTTGTGCGCTGGGGCACGCATCCGGCCTATGCGCGCGTCAAAGGCAGCGTCGTGCGCGGGCATTTTTATTCGAAGACCATCCACCGATGAGCCTGACCCTTTACCCCGCGATCGACCTGAAGGACGGCGCCTGCGTGCGGCTGCAGCGCGGGGAGATGGACTCGGCCACCGTGTTTGGCGAGGACCCGGGCGCGCAGGCGGCGCGCTGGCAGGCGGCCGGTTTTTCCTGGGTGCATGTTGTGGACCTCAACGCCGCGTTCGCCGGCAAGCCGGTGAATGCCGACGCGGTGCGCGCCATTCTCGCTGCCGTGGATATCCCGGTACAGCTGGGCGGCGGCATCCGGGATATGGCCGGGATCGAATCCTGGCTCGAAGCTGGCATCAACCGGGTGATTCTGGGCAGCGTGGCGGCGAAGAATCCCGATTTCGTGCGCGAGGCGGCGCGGGCATTTCCGGGGCGCGTGGTGGTCGGCATCGACGCGAAAAGCGGCATGGTCGCGACGGAAGGCTGGGCCGAGGTCTCGATGCTGAAGGCGACCGATCTCGCCGCAAGGCTGGAAGATGCCGGGATCGCGGCGATCATCTACACGGATATCGCGCGCGACGGGATGAAGACCGGGCTGAATTTGGATGAAACCGGCGCGCTGGCGCAAGCGGTGCGGGTTCCGGTGATCGCGTCCGGCGGCATTGGCGGGCTCGGCGATATTCTGGCGCTGAAGCAGGCAGCGGCGCGTGTGCCGAACCTCTCCGGCGCGATTGTCGGACGTGCGCTCTATGATGGCAGCCTGGATGCCGCGGAAGCACTCCGCGCATGTTGAAGCTGCGCGTGATCCCCTGCCTGGACGTGAAGGACGGGCGGGTCGTGAAGGGGGTGAACTTCGTCTCGCTCCGCGATGCCGGAGACCCTGTGGAGCAGGCCGCCATTTACGACGCGGCAGGTGCCGATGAGCTAACCTTTCTGGACATCACCGCCAGTTCCGATAACCGGGATACGATTCTCGATGTCGTCTCGCGCACGGCGGAAAAGGTGTTTTTACCGCTGACCGTCGGCGGTGGGATTCGCAGCGTTGCCGATATCCGCCGGCTGCTGCTCGCCGGGGCGGATAAATGCAGCCTCAACTCGGCCGCGATCAGCCGCCCGGAGCTTGTGTCCGAGGCCGCGCAGAAATTCGGCAGCCAATGCGTGGTGGTCGCCATAGACGCGCGGCAATCCGCCCCTGGCAAATGGGAGGTGTTCTCCCATGGCGGGCGGGTAAATACGGGGCTCGACGTTTTGGGCTGGGCACAGCGCATGGAAAAGCTGGGAGCCGGAGAAATCCTCCTGACCTCGATGGACCGGGACGGTACCGGCAAGGGCTTCGATCTCGACTTGCTCAAAGCCATCTGCGGCGCGGTGCGCCTGCCGGTGGTGGCCTCCGGCGGGGTGGGGGCGCTACAGCATTTTGTCGAAGGCGCGCAGGCAGGTGCCACCGGATTACTCGCAGCGAGCGTATTTCACTTCGGACAATTCACCATCGCGCAGGTCAAGCAAGCCTTAACAGAAGCGCGCTTGCCCGTGCGTGAGCCGCGGGCGATACTCTCGCATTAAGGAGTCGTTCGAACCATCAATGGCCAAAAAGTTCATAAAATCCCCGGGCGCGCCAAAGAAGAAGCTGAACGGGCTGCCGGAGAAAAAACGTGCACCGCGACTCGTCACGGTTTCGGTGCCGCCGCCGATGGATGCACCCGATGCGCGGGTGCTGGACCGGCTTTGGGCAACCGTCCTCTCGCGCAAGGATGCGAACCCGAGTGAGAGCCATTCCGCGCGGCTGCTCTCGCGCGGCACCGCGAAAATCGCCCAGAAATTCGGCGAGGAAGCAGTTGAATGCCTGATCGAAGCCGTGGGCGGCCATCGTACCGCGCTGGTCGCGGAGAGTGCGGATGTTCTGTACCATCTTCTCGTCATGTGGGTGGATGCCGGGTTGCGGCCGGAACAAATCTGGGCTGAGCTGAGCCGGCGGGAAGGCATGAGCGGGATTGCGGAAAAGGCGGCGCGCAGGCAACCCGCCACCGGCTTCAATACGACAAAAATCCCCTGAAGGTGCGGCATGGCATATGACGAGAACAACATCTTCGCGAAAATCCTGCGCGGTGAAATTCCGTGCACGAAGCTCTATGAGGATGATTTCGCGCTCGCCTTCCGGGATATCCGTCCGGCAGCGCCGATTCATGTGCTGGTGATCCCAAAAGGCAAATATATTTCCATCGCGGATTTCGGCGCACAGGCCAGCCCGGCAGAGATTACCGGATTTTTCCGCGCCGTATCGCTTGTAGCAAAGCAAGTCGGGGCAGAGGAGAATGGCTACCGCCTGATCTCCAATGCCGGGCCGGACAGCCACCAGGAAGTGCCGCATTTTCACGTTCATATTCTGGCCGGGCGCAAGCTCGGTCCGCTCCTCACCGCTCCATGAATGAAAAAAGCACCGCCGCCGAAGTGCTGCGGGCTTTTTTCATTCTCGGTATCACGTCGTTCGGCGGGCCGATTGCGCATCTCGGCTATTTCCGCCGCGAATTCGTTGAAAAACGCGCCTGGCTGACGACGGATGAATATGCCGGGCTGGTCTCCCTCTGCCAGTTTCTACCCGGCCCTGCCTCCAGCCAGGTGGGTTTCAGCATCGGTCTGAAGCGTGCGGGATGGCTGGGCGGCGTGGCGGCCTGGACGGGTTTTACAATGCCCTCGGCCATCGCGATGTTCACCGTCGCGCATTATGTCGGGGAATTCCAGTCCTCCGGCATCGCACGCGGGGTGCTGCACGGGCTTCAGCTCGCCGCGATCGCCGTGGTGGCGCAGGCCGTATGGGCCATGGCGGGCAGCCTTTGCACCGATACGCCGCGCCGCGCCCTGGCGCTGCTGGCCGCCGCAATCCTGATGCTGCACCCAGATACGAACGGGCAGCTCACCGTGCTGGCGGTCGGCGCCATTATCGGCCGGCTGGCGCTGGCCGACGGGCCGGACCGCAGCAAGCCCCCCTCCCCGTTCGAACGCCGGATTAAGCTCGGCGCGCCGGTGCACGGTCTGGCGCTGAGCTGCCTGGCGCTTTTTTCCATCCTGCTCGTGGTCGCTTTTCTCGCTCCCGGGACCGGCAAGCTGGCGCTGTTCGGCGCGTTCTACCGGGCCGGCGCGCTCGTCTTCGGCGGCGGGCATGTCGTGCTGCCGCTGCTGCGCGATGCCATCGTGGTGCCGGGCTGGGTCTCGCCACAGATTTTTCTCTCAGGCTACGGCGCGGCACAGGCAATGCCCGGGCCGCTCTTTACGGTGGCCGCCTTCCTCGGCGCAGCGAACACCGCCGGTCCTCATGGTCTGCAAGGCGCCGCGATCGCCACCGGCGCTATCTTCCTGCCCGGCCTGCTGCTTGTCACCGGCGCGCTGCCCTATTGGCAATTCCTGCACAAACGCCGCGCCGTGGCCGCCACCATGATGGGCATTAACGCCGCCGTTGTCGGAATGCTGGGTGCCGCCTTCATCAACCTGCTCACCTTCACCACCGTCCAAAGCCTCTGGGACTTCCCCATCGCCGCCGGCGCCCTCGCCCTCCTCATCTACGGCCGAGCCCGCCCAATCCTCGTCGTCCTCTTCTGCGCCGCCGCCGGGGCCGTGGTCTAGCGACTGGCGGGCGGGGTTGCGGGATTAAGCAAGTAAGGCCAGGGGGCAGCGCCCCCTGGCCTTACTTGCTGATCCCTACCCCACCCGCTAAACGCTGAACTCGATGACCTCGCGGACGCGGGGGTAGATTTCGTTGGCCCAGCGTTTGCCGGAGAAGACGCCGTAATGGCCGACGCCGGTTTGGACGTGGTGGCGTTTGAGGAGCGGGCGGAGATTTGAGCAGAGATCGAGTGCTGCGGCGGTTTGGCCGAGGCCGCAAATATCGTCCCGCTCGCCTTCGACCGTGAACAGGAAGGTTTTTTTGATGGTTTCGGGTTTGACGAGGCGGCCTTTGTAATGGAGTTCGCCTTTGGGAAGCTCGTGGTCCATGAAAATGCGCTTCACGGTTTCCAAGTAGAACTCGGCGGGCAAGTCCATGACGGCCAGATATTCGTCGTAGAAGGCGCGATGCGTTTCGGCGGCGGCGGTATCGCCCGCGGCGAGGGAACGGAACTGCTTGATATGGGCGCCGATATGCTTGTCCAGGTTCATCGAGACGAAGGCGGAGAGCTGGACGAAGCCGGGATAGACGCGCCGGCCGGCACCACGGAAGCGCCAGGGGACGACGCCGATCATCTTATCCTCAAACCAGGAGATATCCTTGGTTTTGGCGAGGCGATTGACCTTGGTGGGATTGCGCCGCGTGTCGATGGGGCCTGCCATCAGCGTCATGCTGCGCGGGGTGCAGGGGTTACTATCCTCGGACATCACGGCGACGGCCGTGAGAACCGCAACCGTAGGTTGACAAACCCCAATGACATGGCTACGTGGGCCGAGGAATTCGAGAAATTTGATGATATGCTCGACATATTCATCGAAGCCAAACACACCGGCTTCGAGCGGCATGTCCCGAGCATTGCGCCAGTCCGTGATATATACGTCGTGGTCCTGCAGCAGCACCTCGACCGTGCTGCGTAGCAGGGTAGCGAAATGGCCTGAGAGCGGGGCGACCAGCAGAACTTTCGGCTGTTTGCGGTCCGAATCCTTTTTGAAATGCAGGAGATTTGCGAAGGGAGTCTCTAAAACCACCTCGTCTTCCACGCTCACGAGATTATTGCCGACCATGACCTTGTTGATCGCATAGGCGGGGCGCTGGTGGGTGGTTCCGGAATGACCGAAAACATCGAGGGCGGCGTTGATGTGGCGCAGGCCGATACCGTAAGGTGCCGTAGGCGTTACTGAGCGCAGGAGAGAACTGCTGGTCCGCGCGATCATCCGCAGCGGGTCCATGATATCGGCTTGCGCCTGGTACATCTGATAAATCATCGTTTAATCCTATACCGAAAATCATATCGGCATGTTTAATAAATCGGTGTTCCATTGTAGGCTGTAGGCGGCTTTGTTAATCATGTGGCCAATTCAACGAAAAGGAAAGAGTGACCATGACTGAGGCAACGCTCCTGATCAGCAGCAAAAACTACTCCTCATGGTCGCTCCGGGGTTATCTTCTGGCCAAGCTCTCCGGCATTGATTTCGCTGAAGAACATGTCTCGCCGGACGATGCGCGGGCGCGCGAGGAGCTGCTCATGCGGACATCGTCCATTCTGGTGCCGTGCCTGATCCATGGCGAGGTTACTGTATGGGATACGTTGGCGATTGCCGAATACTTGAATGAATTATTCCCGAACGCGCATATGCTGCCGGCGGAGAAAGTGGCCCGTGCGCGCTGCCGGTCGATCTCCGGCGAGATGCATTCGGGCTTCGCCGCCCTGCGCTCGTCGCTGCCCATGAATTTGCGGTTCCGCAAGCCGGGCTTTACGGTCTGGTCGTCCGCACAGGCCGATATCGACCGGATTACGACGATCTGGCGGGAATGCCTGACCACCTGGAAGGGCCCTTTCCTGTTCGGCAAGAAACCGACCATTGCCGATGCGATGTACGCGCCGGTGGTGACGCGTTTCCTCAGCTATGACGTGACGGTCGGACCAGCCTGCCAGGATTATTGCGACACCATCATGGCATGGGCGCCGATGAAGGAATGGGTTGAGGCCTCGCACGAGGAGCCGCAGGAAATCATCGAACTCGATCTGGATTTTTGAAGGCCGGGATTTCTGAGCGAAACATAAAAAAGAGCCGGAAACCGGCTCTTTTTTATTGGACGTTTTATGGGAAGTTTTGTTGGAAACCCGGGCCCTCAGGCCGCAGGCGACCAAGGGGTTGGGTGGGGCACGGCGCAGGGGCCATCGACATCCACCGTGCCAAACTCGGCCGGTGAGGTGATTTCCAGATATTCCATATCGGGAGAGTAATCGAACAAATAATGGGTGATGCCGGGCTGCTGGTGCACGCAATCGCCCGCCGCGACCAAATGTTCCTTGTCCCCGTACATGAAGCGCGCCCAGCCTTTGTTCATGATGACGATATGAAAATCCGCGATATGCTGGTGCCAGCCGGTGCCCTGCTCCGGAGGCCGGTCCGGGTTTGCCTTCACCAGCTGGGCAATGACCCGGCCGCCGGTTGCCGCGGCAACGCCGAGATCCTTGTACAAAAAGAAATCCCGCAACCCGTCCATCCGCCACGCGCTATCGCCGGGCTTATGATGGGAGAACAGATTGACCGTCGTTTTATCGAGCATGGGCGAGGCTCCATGGTAAGAATTTGAGCGGTTTATGACATATTCGTCGAAAATCAGCCAGAAAATTTTGCGCTGCACCAAAATGGAGCATTCAACGGCCTGATACGGAAGGCCCCGAAAAACATGCCGCGCGACAGACGCTAATCCTCGTCGCGTTCCCGCCGCACCAGCACCTCACGCTTGCCGACATGGTTTGCCGGGCTGACCACCCCTTCTTTTTCCATCTGCTCAATGAGTTTGGCGGCGCGGTTATAGCCGATTTGCAGATGGCGCTGGATGAACGACGTGCTGGCCTTGCCCTCGCGCGCGACCAGGGACACGGCCTGGTCGTATAAGGCGTTCTCGCCGGTCGTATTGCCGCCGATCGCGCCGGAAGCAGCCGATGAAACATCATCCTCGGTCGGTTCCGTTACCTCATCGAGATAAGCCGGTTCGCCCTGCTCGCGCAAGAAGGCGACCACGGCTTCCACCTCGTGGTCCGACACAAAAGGCCCATGGACGCGGGTGATGCGCCCGCCGCCCTGCATGTAGAGCAGATCGCCCTGGCCGAGCAGCTGTTCGGCCCCCTGCTCGCCCAGAATGGTGCGGCTGTCGAATTTCGAGATCACCTGGAAGCTGATGCGGGTCGGGAAATTGGCTTTGATCGTGCCGGTGATGACATCGACCGACGGGCGCTGGGTGGCCATGATGACATGGATGCCGGCGGCGCGCGCCATCTGTGCCAGGCGCTGCACGGCGATTTCGATTTCCTTGCCGGCGACCATCATGAGATCGGCCATCTCGTCGATAAATACGACGATGAAGGGCAGCGGCTCGAGCGCGAGCGGTTGTTCTTCAAATACCGGCTTGCCGGTTTCGGAGTCGAAACCGGTCTGCACGCGGCGGGTCACAACTTCGCCGCGTGCGCGAGCCTCGTTCACCCGGTCGTTATAGCCGGCAATGTTGCGGACGGAGAGCTGGCTCATGGCGCGGTAGCGGCGCTCCATTTCGCGCACCACCCATTTCAGCGCGGCCACCGCCTTTGCCGGTTCGGTCACCACGGGGGCCATGAGATGCGGGATGCCGTCATAGACCGAGAGTTCGAGCATTTTCGGGTCGATGAGGATGAGGCGGCATTGCTCCGGGGAGAGGCGGAACAGCAGGCTCATAATCATGGCATTCACGCCGACGGATTTGCCCGAGCCTGTCGTACCCGCGATGAGCAGATGCGGCATGCGCGAGAGGTCCGCCACGATCGGCGCGCCGGAAATATCCTTGCCCAACGCGATGGAGAGCTTGCCGGTCTGGTTCTCCCACATCTCCGCGCCCAGCAACTCGGAGAGATACACGGTTTCGCGCTTGGCGTTCGGCACTTCGATGCCGATGACGTTGCGGCCGCTGACGGTGGCGATGCGCACCGCGACGACCGAGAGCGAGCGGGCGATATCATCAGCCAGCCCCACCACCCGGGCGGAGCGGATGCCGGGGGCGGGTTCCAGCTCGTAGAGCGTCACCACCGGGCCGGGGCGGATTTCGACGATTTTACCCTGCACGCCGTAATCCTGCAGCACGGTTTCCAGCAGGCGGGCATTGCTCTCCAGCGATTCCGGGGAGGGTCCGGTATTGGCATGCGGCGGCGCGGGGCGCAGCAGATCGAGCGAGGGGAAGGTCCAGCCCGCTTCCAACAGCGGCAGGCGTTCCTGCTTCGGCGGCGCTTTTTTGGGCGGGACGACCGGCTTGATGGCGGGGCGGGCGCGCAGCTGCAGGAAAGGCACCGGCGGTGCGATTTCGGGCTCGTCCTCCACCGCCGCGCTGCCGGGAACCCAGCTGCGGCTGGGTGTGGCCGCCAGTTCGGCGGCCTGGGCGGTGGCGGTGGCAAGCAGCGGGGTAATCCAGGAGGTAACCGTTTCCGCCCCCCTGCGCCCCTGGGAGACGGAGGCGATGGCCGCGCGCGCCGCCTTGCGGCCGCCGGAACGCCATTCGCCGGGGGTGAAGCCGAGCGCGTAACCGAACGCGCCCATTGCGAGAACGAGGGTGACCAGCATCGCCGCACCGCCGCCCACGCGCCCGAGCACCGAATCGGCGCCCGAACCTGCGCCGGAGAGCACCATGCCGGCCGCACCACCGATGCCCGCTGAGACGGGCCATGGAACCGGGGGACCAGGGATGATGGCCATGGCCATGGCGAGCGCGGCGGCGACCAACGGCAGGGACAGGCCGCCCAGGAAGATGCGAAGCTTCAAATGCCCGACCGCGCCGCGGGACCCCAGCCGGTAGCTCCAGGCGAGCAGGAGAAGCGGCGGAATAAATCCAGCAATGCCAAAGCCTTGCAGCAGGAGATCCGCCAGCTCCGCCCCGGCGGTGCCGACGAGATTGGTCGTGCGAGCGGCACTTGCAGTATCGAAAGACGGGTCCTGCGCGTTGTAGGAGACCAGCGCCAGAAAAATCGTGAGGCCTGCCAGGGCACAGATGACGGCCGCCAGTTCGGCAAACCTGCGGCGTAGCTGCGCCCGGATTGAAGCTGAGACGAATCGCCGTGTTTCAAAACCAACTGCCATGCGCGGGTTATACGCGGGAGCTGCCTGATTTTCAAAGAAAAACCCTAAAAACAGAAACAGCGCCTCGCGGCGCTGTTTCCTTTGTCTCGACCGTTTTAACCGAGATTAGTCGCCCATGACCGGGATTTTCTGGCCATCGGAGAAGATCGCGTAGGCTTCTTCACCATGGATCGCATCATCGCCGATCAGCAGGGTTTCGTCATCCATGCGCAGCGGCACGACAAGGCCGATAAGCTTGAGCAGGATGAAGGTGCCGATGACGTTGAAGACGATGATGAAGCCGGCGCCGTAGAGCTGCAGGATCACCTGATGGAAGTTGCCATACCACCAGCCGGTCACGCTGACCGCGTCGTTCTTGGTACCGTACCACTCGATCATGCTCGGATCGGCCAGGATGCCGGTGCCGATACCACCGACGAGTGCGGCGACGCCATGGGTGTGGATCACGCCGAGCACGTCATCGACCTTACGGAACAGCGCAGTTTTGCCGAGCCAGCTCCAGGTCATCCAGGGCAGGGCCGCTGCGACGATGCCGAGAATGATCGCGCCCGTGCCGTTCACATAACCAGCCGCCGGGGTAATGGCGACGAGGCCGGTGATCATGCCGTTGACCGCGCCCAGGATGGAAGGCTTGCCATAGGCCAGCACGTCCAGCAGCACCCAAGTGAGCAGCGCAGCGGCGGTGGCGGTGTGGGTGTTCAGCACGCCCACGCCGGCATCGGCGTTCGCGGTGAACGGGTCACCGCCGTTGAAGCCAGACCAGCCGAGCCAGAGCAGACCTGCACCGGCCAGGGTGATGAGCAGGGAGTTCGGGTGGAAGCTCTCACGGTCACGCGCCAGACGCGGTCCAATGACGGCAGCTGCCGTGAAGCCCGAGAAGGCGGAGGACAAATGAATGACGTAACCACCGGAATAGTCGACCACGCCCAAGGAGCCCAGCCAGCCGCCGCCCCAGAGGGAGTAGGCGCCGACGGAGTAGATGAAGGTTGTCCAAAGCGGAACGAAGATCACCCAGGCTTTGAAGCTGACGCGGCCTAGAATGGCGCCGAGCAGAATGATGGGTGTGATCGCCGCGAACACGAACTGGAAGTACACCATCGTGGCCTGGCCGTAGCCCAGAGCGGGCATGGCGGCGGCGGCCGAGGGGATGATGGCTTCCTTTTCCATGTTATAGGCGGAAGTCGTCGGGTCCGGATGGCCGAGGAACGCGCCGAGGCCGCCAGGGACCTGGAACCAAGGCTTACCGAATGACATATTATAAGCCCATAGCACCCAGACGATGAGCACCATGGAGAAAGCGTAGAACACCATGAAGGCAGAGTTGATGGCGAATTTCTTCTTAACAGCGCCACCATAGAGCAGGGCAAGACCCGGAACGCTCATGATACCCACGAATGTCGCAGCGGTCAGCTGCCAGGCATTATCGCCTGTATCGAGCCAATTGCCCGGTAGTGATTGAACTATCGTCATTCTGTCGTCTCCATAAACGTCCCAGCCGTGTGTGTTGCAGAAAGACGCGACGCGGTTTCACGGCCACGTTGCATCGCAGCACGTCTTGCAGCTTCCGTGCCAAAACCTTACGCAATCTTTATATGTTGCGCGGTGCGGCTTACTGGTTGAACATCAAAACGAAAATGCACAAATTACAGGCGCTTTTATGGACAATGCGTAAGCATTTCCCCCTCGCTTGCGGAAATTTAGTTGCGCGACAGCAGGGCTGAATGGCAATTTTGGACCAGGGTTGGCGGGTCGCCCGGCCTCTGCCACATTAGGCGTTATGCAGAAAGAATTTGACATTGCGATCATCGGCGCCGGCCCGGTGGGCGGCGCGCTCGCCTGCGCCCTGGCCGCGCAGGGCAAGCGGGTTCTGCTGGTCGATAAGGCAGATTTGCCGCCGATGGAGCATCCGGATTTCGACGGGCGGGCCTATGCGATCGCCGCCGGCAGCCGGGCGTTGCTGGATGCCGCTGCGTTATGGGATGCCCTGCCCTACGCGCCTTGCCCGATCCTCGATATTGCCGTGACGGATGGAAAGCCAGGACGCCCGCCCTCCCCGCTGCAGCTGCATTTCGACCATCGCGCCGTGGGGGATGAGGCATTCGGCTGGATCGTCGAAGCGCGCGGCCTGCGGATTGCGATCAACCGGGCGCTGCATGAGAACCCGAACATCGTGCTCCGCGCACCGGCGCAAGCCGTGGTGACACGCGATGCAGACGGCGTGCAAATTAAGATTGGCGACGAGGTTCTCAGCGCGCTTCTGGTGGTGGCCGCGGATGGGCGTAACAGCCAGCTGCGTGACGAAGCCGGCATTCCTGTTACAAAACTGCGCTACCGGCAATCCGCCGTCGTCTGCGCAGTGGCGCATGAGAAGCCGCATAGGGGTGTGGCGCTGGAGCATTTTCTGCCGGGCGGCCCGCTCGCCCAGCTGCCGATGAGTGCGAATGCGGCGCATGAAAATCTCTCAGCCATCGTGTTTACCGACCGCGACGAGGTCGTAGCGCGTCTTGCCACGCTCGACGATGCGCGGTTTCTGGCCCAGGTACAGAAGCGCCTGGGGCCGCAGCTCGGCGCGCTTAAGCTGATCGGCCGGCGCTGGACCTATCCGCTCTCGGCGATGTACGCGGCGCGCTACACCGCAACAAGGCTGGTGCTGGCCGGAGATTCCGCCCATGGCATCCACCCGATTGCCGGACAGGGGCTGAATCTCGGGCTGCAGGATGCGCTGGCGCTGGTGGAGCTGTTGCGCGATGCCCCGGACCCGGGCGCGCCGGAGCTGCTGGCGGCGTATCAGGCGGCGCGGCGGCCCGCGAATATGTTGATGCTGGCGGCGACGGACTCCCTGGACCGACTGTTCTCCACAAATAACCCCGCCATACGGCTCGCGCGGGACCTTGGCCTGGCGGCGGTGGACCGGATGCCACGGCTGAAGCGGCGCTTCATGCTAACGGCAATGGGCCGGTAGAAGTCTTTAAGCGTTGTGAGCATGAAGCAGCGCGCCAACATCAGAGAAGCCAGATTGAGAGCGTAAAAATGTTAAAAGATCAGATTTCGATTTCGGTGCACGACCTGGCCAGATTGCGCGAACGTGGCGAACCGCATGTTCTGCTGGATGTGCGCGAGAACCATGAGCTGGCCATTTCCCAGCTCGAGAACGCGGTACATATTCCCATGTCCCAGGTGCCGGCGCGGGTGGCCGAACTCTCGGGCGAGGGTCCGCTGGTCGTGATGTGCCATCATGGCGGACGCAGTATGCGGGTGGTGAATTTTCTGCGCCAATCCGGCGTGAGCCATGCCGTCAATCTCGACGGGGGAATCGATGCCTGGGCCTGCGAGATCGATCCGGCGATTGAGCGTTATTAGCCGTTGGCATAACCCAACATGACTGCAACAGCGACGGAGTACCGCAGTTGAGCCAGCCGATCGGCGCATTTTCAAACAGTTTCGCGGAACTCCCGGCGCGATTTTTCGCGCGCCAGGCGCCGACGCCGGTGCCAGGCCCGCGCCTGGTGAAATTCAACGACGCGCTGGCGGAGACCTTGGGGCTGGACCGCGCGGCGATTGAAACGCTGGGGACAGCAGAGATATTCGCGGGCAATGTGCTGCCGGCGGGCGCGGACCCGATTGCGATGGCCTATGCCGGGCACCAGTTCGGCAATTTCGTGCCGCAGCTGGGCGATGGGCGGGCGATTCTGCTAGGCGAAGTGATCGACCGGGATGGGACAAGGCGGGATATTCAGCTGAAAGGCGCCGGGCGCACGCGGTTTTCACGCGGCGGCGACGGGCGCGCGGCGCTTGGGCCGGTATTGCGCGAATATCTGCTGAGCGAGGCGATGCACGCGCTCGGCATCCCGACGACCCGCGCTTTGGCGGCGGTGACCACCGGGGAAGAGGTGTGGCGGGAGACCGCACTGCCCGGCGCGGTGCTGACGCGGATTGCGGCAAGCAATATCCGCGTGGGGACGTTTCAATATTTTGCGGCGCGGGGCGATGTGGAGGCCATTACGATTTTGGCCGATTATGTGATCGGCCGGCATTATCCCGGACTGCGCGAAACCGCGAACCCGTATCTCGCGCTGCTCCGCGCCGTGGGCGACCGCCAAGCCGCGCTGATCGCGCAATGGATGAATGTCGGCTTCATTCATGGCGTGATGAATACCGACAATATGGCCATTTCGGGCGAGACGATCGATTTTGGCCCTTGCGCCTTCATGGATGCCTACGATCCTGCCACGGTGTTCAGCTCCATCGACCAGTTCGGGCGCTATGCTTACGCCAACCAGCCGATCATCGCGCAATGGAACCTTGCGCGCTTTGCCGAGACCTTGCTGCCCTTGCTGGATGCGGAACAGGACAAGGCAATAGAGCTGGCGAACGATATTATCCTGGGTTTTTCGGGCGTGTTCGAAAAGCTTCAGCTCGCGGGAATGCGCCGGAAGCTGGGCGTTCACACCGCCGAGGACGGAGATGCCACGCTCGTGCAGGATTTGCTGGCGTTATTAAAAGATAACGCGGTGGATTTCACGTTGTTCTTCCGCCGGCTTTCGGAACATGGACCCGCCGATCCAGCGCTTCAGGCGCTGTTCACGACCCCTGCTTCCCTCACCCCTTGGGGAGAGAGATGGGCTGAGCGCCTGACGCGCGAACCCATGGAACCCGAGTTACGGAGGCAGGCAATGCTTGGCGTAAACCCCGCTTACATCCCCCGCAACCATCTGGTGGAGGCGGCGCTGGCTGCAGCCGTGGAACGCTCGGATTTCGGGCCGTTCGAGACATTGCTGAAGGTGCTCTCCCGCCCCTTTGCAGAACAGCCGGGGCAGGCCGAATATGCAGCACCCCCGCCGCCGAGCGAGCGCGCCTATCGCACGTTCTGTGGCACCTGATTCAGGGTTTACGCCCGCAGCACCGTCTTCAGGTTCATGAATTCGTGCAGCCCGTAAGGGCCGAGTTCACGCCCATGACCCGAGCGCTTCACACCGCCAAACGGTGCTTCCGGCGAGGAGGCGAGCATCTGGTTGATCGCGGTCATACCGGCCTCGATATCGCGAATAAAACGTTCCTGCTCGGCCGGGTCTTCCGTCCATACGGAGGAGCCCAGGCCAAAAGGAATGTTATTGGCAAGGTGAATCGCATCGTCGATATCGCGCGCACGGAAGAGCATCGCGACCGGGCCAAAAATCTCTTCATGCATCAGCTTGCTGTCGAGCGGGACGTCCGTGAGGATGCCGGCTGAGATGAACGCGCCGGGCCCGTCCAGGGCTTCGCCGCCGAATAGAAGTTTTGCGCCGAGCTGTTTGGCTTCCGCCAATTGAGCCAGCACGGTATCGCGTTGCTCAAGACTCGATAGCGGCCCCATATCGGTCGCTTTATCCATCGGATCGCCAGCCTTCACGGCGCGCATGGCGGCTGAAAATTTCTCCAGAAAGCTGTCGTAAATATCCTGATGCACGATCATGCGCTTGCCGCAGATGCAGGACTGGCCGGTGTTTTGAATGCGCGCCTTTACAGCCTGGGCGACCGCCTTCTCCAGATCAGCTGAAGGCATGACAATGAACGGGTCCGAACCGCCGAGTTCGAGCACGACTTTTTTAAGATGCCGCCCGGCCTGCTCCGCGACCGCCATGCCCGCACCTTCGCTTCCGGTCAGTGTCACGGCCACAACACGATCATCCGCGATAATATCGGCGATACCGCCGGATTTCATGGCGAGGTTCTGAAAAAGCCCTTCAGGGCCGCCCGCTTCAAGCACCATCTCTTCCATCAGCGCCGCGCATCCCTGCACGATGCTGGCATGTTTCAAAAGCCCGACATTGCCGGCCATGATGGTGGGTGCGAGAAACCGCACGGCCTGCCAGTACGGGAAATTCCAGGGCATGATGGCCAGGACCGGCCCCTGCGGCAGCCAGCGGATTTCCGCACTGCCGCCATTGCTGAGCCTGGAGATTTTCGGCTCCAGCATAGCAGCGCCATGCTTGGCATAATGCCTGAACGCAGCAATGGATTTTTCGACTTCCGCAATCGCGGACAGAAAGGTTTTGCCCATCTCCTGCGTCGCCATGCGGGCCAGACGCTCTTTATTCGTCTCATAGGCATCCGCAATTTTTGCGAGCAGTTCGGTGCGAACGTCCAGCCGAGTGCTGCGCCAGGAATGAAAGGCCGATACGGCGGTATCGAGACGCGCGTGGATCTCCTCCCTGCTCAATTCATGCGTTGTGGAGATCTGCTCGCTCGTGGCGGGATTTATACTTTTTAACATCGAAACGCTCCTCCTATCGAACATCACACCACCAGCGGCACGGGAACGGAGATGAAAGCGACATTCCGAGTTTTCGAGAATGACGCCACTTTCTTCAACACCGAATGGTCAACGGGAAATGGGGTGACACGTTCATGTTTCAATCGAAAACGATGCGGCGGGGGCGGCTATACCGACAGAATGATCGGCTCTCAAAGCCTGGACGCTAGAGTCGCTGCGCGTCCTTTCGAGGACAAGACTTCAAGTTTTACGTTCCAAATTTTTTAAAATAGCACCGGCTAAAAAATGCCCGGCAACATCATGCAGTTCGCCATGCCCTTAAATTTTGGCAAGCATTACGCTCCTGCTTGCCGCCGATTGCTTCACGCACAAAATGTCCAAAGTGACGGGCTGATTGCATTTCGGCTAGTCACGAAGGAGGAAGAGATGGACATGGAATTGGATGCAGCGCAGCGGATCCGTGAGCGCGCTTTCGGGTTATGGGAGGCGGCAGGATGCCCGGATGGCAGGGCTGAAGAGTTCTGGTGCCAGGCCGAGAAAGAGGAAGCCGAAACCGCTTTGGAGCAAGCGCCACCGAAACCAAAACGCGCCGCCAAAAAACCGGTTGTACAAAAATAGCTGATTGCACGTGGCAGGTTTTAGACGCTGGGATGACGACGCCTCACGCCACTTTCACACCCTTCCAAAACGCCAGCCGCCCCTTAATGTTCTGCGCGGCGGGCAAAGGCGAAGCATAATACCATACGGCATCCGTATTTGTCTTGCCGTCGACTTCTAGCGAGTAGTATTCGGCGGTTCCCTTCCAAGGGCAACGGCTTGTCGTACTGCTAGGTTTCAAAAAATCCTTGCCCACGGCTTCAGCCGGAAAATAGTGATTGCCCTCCACCACCACGGTATCGTCGGATTCCGCAATCGTTTTGCCGTTCCAGGTCGCCTTCACCATACGCTCCTCGCGCTCACGAAAATTTGTTCTGCGTCGCTTCTTTCAACGGCCCGGTCGTGGTGCCGCTCTCCCGCCGAAGCCGAGCGATCACTTCCTCGTAAATCACCGGCTTTTTGATGTTATATCTTGCACGCAGCGCTTCAAGGTCCATTCGCAGCATCGCCTCAATATCTTCACCTGGAAGCCAGGCGGCAGCCCGTCCGTGGCGCCTTGCCTCACGCACGGCCGCGATCACGCCGCTGGCGTTGAAGCCGGCAGCACGCAGGGTGCGCCAGATATGCAGCATGCCAAGCGTTGAAATGACCCAGAAACTGCGGATTTTCTGTTGCGGGTAGGAGAATGCCAGAACGCAGACCTCGCCTAGCTCGTCGCGCCCATATCCGGCGAGAACGTGATAGAGGTCATGCATGTCCCGCATCCGACCGGCATAGATTTTTAATCCATCATCAGCGGATTTCATCGCGTTTGTGTTTTCCATCGCAATCTCTACGAGCCCTTGCGCGGAAAGATTTTCTTCCGCCATAAATGCCAGGTAGCGCTGGCCCAGGGTTCCCTCATGCAGCGAGGCAAGATAATCGCGGTCGGTGAGGGCGGCGAGAAGCGAGCGTTGCTCGGCCAAAACATTGGCGCCGACGGGTGTGGCGGCGAAGCGGTCGAACATGACTTTCATCGAACGTCCGCGCAGCGCCTCAGTTAAACGGAAGACCTGCCGCGTATCCTGCGGGTCGCGCATCAGCCGGAGCGTCGCCAGCACCGCGGCGAAAGGCTTGATGCGTGGAGCAATGCTCACTCTCTCGGAAATGCTCATCTTTCATGCTTCCATTAGGATTAAATCGCTGTTAACCTCACAACGCAGGCGTGTAGGCTGAATGGTTTAATGCCTGCACTTTTAGAAGCCTCCCGCCTCGTTAAAAAACGCCGATACGTCCCTATTCCCCGGTAACCAAGTACAAAGGATATCCGTATATTCCCAGCTTAAAGGCTGGAAGATCAGATAAAGCTATTTACATCACAACAAGATCGAACCAGGCTTTGAATCTTGACGATAACCGCGACTTTGTATTTCTATGACGTATACGACAATACAACCTTGTGTACCAAGACGCAAACCCGAGTAACCATTTAACCCGTGCAAGCCTAATTTTACGCCCCTTAAATTACCTCAATTTAATCTAAAGAAAATTTTATATAGAGAACTGAATATAATGAAAAAAAATGATTTTAGGGATGCTCGGCCCCATGGCGTTTCATCGGGGCGATTCCGATCTTTGCTCTGCGCCGGGGTCGCGCTTAGCGCTCTGACCACCGTAACGCTCGCTTACGCCGCCGGCACCGGCCTGCCGACGCAGGACACGAACGCCATCGCCCATTCCTTCGGCGGCGTCACGGTCGACGATGATCCTTCAATTGCCTATTACAACCCCGCCGGCATGGTGATGATTCAGGGCAACGCCTTCGAGGGCGATCTGAACCTGTACGACATCAAATCCAAGTTCTCCGGGCAGGACCAGATTACACCGGGCGTGGCACCTGGCGGCAATGTCACCAACGGCATGCCGTCGAACTTTCTGGAAGAGACGGTTATTCCCGGCACCTTCGCCGTCAACAGCCTGCCCGGCGGCATCAAGGCCGGCCTGACCGTCACCACGCCGAATGGCGGCCGGATCAAATATCCCACAAATTTTGTCGGCGATTATGAGGGCTCCGAGGCGTTGCTGACCGAAATCCAGGTCAGTGTTCCCATCGCCGTGCCGATTACGGATCGTTTCTCCATCGGCGCTGCGCCGATCGTGGACTGGTTCCAGAACTATGTGAGCCTGACGCAGAACGAAACCTCGCTGAACAGCGCCACGCCAAACGGCAATGGCGCGCTTGGGCGTTTTCGGGGGAGCAACTATTCGCCAGGCTTCGACGTCGGCGCGCTGTATCAGTTCAGCCCCGATACGCGGGTCGGTATTAATTACCATTCCAAGATCGTTCACGACGTCAAAGGCACCGAGACGATCGATATCGGTCAGCTTCGGTCATTGGGCAACGCGGTGGACAGCCTGGGAAGCCTGCTCGGGCTTGGCACCGCCATCGCGCTTCCACCCGCCGCGTCACCTGCTTTCGATAAATGGATCTTCCCGCAATCCGTCTCCTTCGGTCTGTTCCAGCGCATTTCACAACAATTTGATGTGATGGCCAGCGCGGAATGGACCGATTGGCAGCAGGCCGGGAATTTGGATATTACTGATCCGAGTTCGGCGCCCTTCACCGGCGGCGGTATTTTCACGCCTTTCAAATATCGCGATGCCTGGACCGTCGGGGCCGGCGCGGATTACTTTCCGATCCCCAGAATTAAGCTGATGGGCGGCGTGGGTTACGACGAAACGCCTGTTTTAACGCAATATCGAAACGATCTTCTGCCGGATAACAACCGCGTGATGGTCTCCGGCGGATTCGCCGTACAGCTGCTGTCGAACATGAAACTGGAGGCGGCATACGCACATTATTTTATCGCCGGTGCGGCTATAGATCAGACTAGGCAATCGCTAGGACCGACCGGACTTACCCCGACACAGGCCGGGACGTTGACCGGCCAATATACGCTGAGCGCCGATGTATTTTCGACTGGATTTATTTTGAAATTTTAATTAATACGTGGACCAACTAACCAATAAATGCTTTGACGCCGGTTTGAAACCAAACTGAATTTTAATCCGCCCAACGATATTTAGCCTGCCGATATTTTTCGAACGTTTAATTTTAGGGATATTTGAAATGAATATTTTAAAATGGAATCAGCCAAGCCGTTTGGTGCTTGCACTACTGCTACCCGTTGGGCTTGCCGCTTGCGGCAGCTCCAGCCACGCACCCAGCGTTGCCTCCGGCACGACAACGGGAACGACCGGCCCGCTTTCCCCCGTCACATCGCCCGTCGCCAGCACGGCCAGCACGGCAACAACGGCTGTGGGCACTGCTGCCGGAACACTCGGCTCCACGGTCGCCGGCGCCGGTAACCAGGTCGCTTCAGCAGGAAGCACGCTTCCGCAACCCGTCGGCGGCATCGTGACCAGCGTTGGCCAGACGGTCGCGGCGACCGGCAACTCGCTGGGCAACGGGGCGTTGGACGAGCCCATCGGCGTGACCGTGCTGAACAGCCAGGTCACTGATACATCCTCCAAAAACCTTGTCAGCGCCAACGTGCTCTCCAACACGCCACCCAGCAACGCGCCTGTACAGGCCAATGTGCTGGCAAATGGCGAAGTTGTTTCGGCCAGCATCGCGAATCCTTCCAGCGTGAATACGCCGGTCGTATCGCCGCTGCTCTCCGGCGCGCAGAACATCATCAACAGTGCGGCTGGTACCAAGTCTACAGACCCGATCAGCCTTTCCTCCCTCAGCTCTCCGGCAGCCGGGCTCGCGGCGGTTGGCTCCGCTGTGGAACAGGTTGGCCTGGCAACCTCAGGACCGTCCGCGGCACTTCCGCAGCCGCTTGGCAGCACGGTTGCCGAGGTCGGCAGCAGCGTCACCCAGCTTGGCGTTGCCGTGGCAAGCAGCGGCAGCAGCATTCCTGGCCTCTCCAGCGCCACGTCCCAGCTGAGCGCCGCGACGGCCCCGCTGGATTCGGCGCTGAACGTGAATGTCGCCGGTAATCAGCTGATCGGCTCGCCCGCGGGCGGTGCTGCGATCACCCTTGGCGTGGATTCCGGAACACAGCTTTTGAATGCTGCGGTCACAACGCCTTCTGGCGTGCCTAACCCCGTTACCTCGCTGGTCACGACACTCACCAGCGCCTCCAGCCCGTTGAATGCGGTGACCGCGCCGCTCTCCGGCGCCACTGGCGGCGCCTCTAACCCAGCTTCCGGACTAACATCGGCGGTAACTGGACTGACGAGCGGTCTCACCGGCAGTTTGGCTAATCTCGGCAAATAACTAAGGCGTTTAACACCATGCCGTAATGACCTGATCAAAATCCAGGTTGTTACGGCATTTTTTTTCGTCCGAATGATGTCTCCAAGGTTGCTCGCGATTCCGTGACATGCCTAGACTCCACTAGGTTGCGTTTCTGCTCAGCAAGCAGAGAACGCAGCCACCAAAACGCCATACTGAAATCGGAACAAAGCAACTCATGAAAAAACTGTGCATTGCCGTTGCTGCATTGATTTGTCTCGGCACCCACGCCGCACAGGCACAGGTGGGTGGGCTTCATATTCTTGGCACCGGAGAGCTGCAGACGCCGGCAGCGCCGCAAGTCAACCCTTCCCTGCCATCCGCATCGGCAATCGCGCCCCCGCCGCCCACGCCCGCTATTTCAGGATTCGTGCTCAACCAGGTGGTGATCGACGGTGCCAGTTCGCTCCCACCAGCAACGCTGCAATCGGCCTGGGCGCCTGCAATCGGCCACCGGATCAATTCGGCGGATCTGGATCTCATCATGCGGCGCATCGGCGCCGTTGAGGGCAATGCGGGGATTGCGCTCTATTCGGTTAGCCTGCCGCATCAAACCATACGCAACGGCATCGTCCATATTCTGGTGACGGAAATCTCTGTCGTCCATGTCGTCATCGCCGGCGAGACGGCGCATGAAAAACTTGGATTGATGCAGGCCTATGCTACGAATATCATGCGCAGCCGGCCTTTGACGCGCCGCGTGCTGGAACGCAACATTCTGCTGATGGGCGATATTGCCGGCACAAAGGTCGGCAGCCAGTTCGTGCCGATTCCAGGGCATCCGGATGACGTGCAGCTGGTGCTGGTTGTTCAGAAGCAGAAAATTTTCGGCGGGTTTTCAATCAACAACCAAGGCACGCCGCTGCTGGACAATACCCAGGCCGTCTTCAATGTCGGGGTGAATAATCTGTTTCATGAAGGCGAGCGCACCCAGCTCGTTCTTGGCCTGCCGATCGACATCCGCCGCTATCAGTATTACGGCATCAACGATATCGAACCCATCGGCGATGACGGTCTCACCTTGTCGCTGTCCGCCGGCGAGCTTGTCAGCAACCCGATCGATCATGGTTCGTCGGGCAATGCGGAGCTCTTCGGCGCGCAGCTCAGCTATCCGATCATCCGCGCCGTGCATACGAATATTGGTGTGAGCGGGGGGTTGGATGCCATCAACTCCGATAACGCCTTTTTGGATACGACGACCTCGGACGAGCGTACCCGCGCCCTGCGTCTGGCCTTCACCTATAATGACGACAAGTATTTTGAGGGGATCGACAATGCCGGTGCGTCCATCAGCGAAGGGTTGAATATTTTCGGCGCGCGGCAAGCCGCATTTTACTATGGCAAGCCGAGTTTCACAAAGGGCGATCTGAACCTCGAGCGCCTGCAGCTCTTGCCGCATGGTTTCGCGCTTCGGCTCTCCGCGACCGGGCAGTTCACAGATGACCGTCTGCCGCCGTCGGAAGAATTCGATTACGGCGGCCCGGAATATGGCGAGGCATTCACCGCGGCGGAATTATCCGGAGATGAGGGCATCGCCGGCCTCGCGCAACTGGCGCATCCGGTGCCTTTGGCCTTTCTGCCTAAACAGCTGGCCGGAACCTCGGTATTTGTGCTGACCGATTACGGGCGGATCTGGAACCGGGACTTCCCCTTCGAGCCGACAGACCGCGCAGCCTCCTTTGCGGCCGGCGTGAAACTGCTGTTCGTCGGCAAGTTCGCCCTTGAGCTTGGCGCGGCCACCCCGATCATCAAGCCGGAATTTGTCCCGCATGACCAGCATTGGCGGTTTATTCTGGAGACGTCGGGTCATTTCTGAAGGCCGGTAAGGTTTTGCCTGATCCGACATGGGGTTTGGATCGGGCTATCCGGCTTTCCTAATCGTTATCAACTGAAAAGCTGACAAGCCCGGTTTCCTGGGCTAGCCTCCCGCTTACGCCAATCAAGAAGCGGCCGATCAAAAGCGACGGAGGAAAAACATGTCCAGCTATGATTATATCATCATCGGTGCGGGCTCGGCCGGTTCGGTTCTCGCCAACCGGCTATCGGCGGATGGCAGCACGCGGGTTTGCCTTCTTGAAGCCGGCAAGCCTGATAATTCCTTCATGATCGACGTGCCGCTCGGCATTGTCGGCCTGCTGAGCACCAAAGCGTATAACTGGTATTTCAATACGGAGCCGCAGGCGAATTTGAACGGCCGGAAATTATACTGGCCGCGCGGCAAAACGCTCGGCGGATCATCCTCAATGAACGCGATGATTTATATGCGCGGCGTGCCGGGCGATTACGATGAATGGCAATCCCTCGGCGCGCCCGGATGGGGTTGGGATTCGCTTTTCCCGGTCTTCAAACAGCTCGAACATAACGAGCGCGGTGGCGACGCTTTTCATGGCACAGGCGGCGAGCTGAACGTTGCGGATTTACGGAACCCGAACCCTCTCGCGGCCTTGTTTGTCGAAGCGGCGGTTGAGGCGGGACTGCCGTTCAACCCGGATTTCAACGGGGCGACGCAGGAGGGTGCAGGCCCCTACCAGGTGACGCAGAAGGAGGGAAAGCGGTTCTCCGCGGCACGGGCTTTTCTGGATGCTGCGAAAACACGCAGCAATCTCACCATTCACACCGGCGCGCATGTCGCCAAAATCCTCATCGAGAACCGGCGAGCAACCGGCGTTGAGGTTCGCCTGCCAGAAGGCGTGCAGCGCATCACCGCTGCGCGGGAGGTGATTTGCGCAGGCGGGGCAATCAACTCGCCCCAGCTGCTGCTGCTCTCCGGCATCGGCCCCAGCGCGGAACTTACACGCCACGGGATCGAGCCACTGCACGACCTGCCCGGCGTTGGCCAAAACCTGCAGGACCATCTCGATGTTTCGGTGATCATCACCGACAAGACGAAACGCGCCGTGGGTGTCGGCCCGGGTTCGCTGGCAACGCTGACACGGGCATTTTTCGAATATCGTAAATCGGGCTCGGGGATGCTGGCCTCCAACGCGGCGGAGGCGGGCGCTTTTGCAAAGCTCAACCCGGAATCCGCGCGCGCGGAAGTGCAGTTCCATTTTCTGCCGACCATGCTGCGCGACCATGGCCGCAAACTCACGCCGGGCTACGGGATGACGCTGCATTGCTGCCAGCTGCGCCCGAAAAGCCGGGGTTATATCGGGCTGAAATCCGCCGATCCGTTCGCCGCCCCGTTGATCCAGCCGAATTACCTGTCACATGATGACGATCTGGCCGAGTTGCTCGCCGCGCTGAAACTCGGCAGGCGAATTATGAACACGCCGCGCATGGTCGCGGCTGCAGGTGGGGTGGAACGGGACCCCGGCTCTGCCTGCACCTCCGATGCGGCGCTGGTTGAGTTCATCCGCAACACGGCGGAGACCATCTATCACCCGGTCGGCACCTGCAAAATGGGGCAAGACCCGATGGCCGTGGTGGATGACCGGTTGCGGGTGCGCGGCATCAGCGGTTTGCGGGTTGTCGATGCGTCGATCATGCCGAAGGTCATCGGCGGCAATACGAATGCGCCGTGCATGGTCATCGGCGAGAAGGCCGCCCGCATGATCCTGGCGGACCGGAACGCCTCGGCCCAGGCGCAGGCGGCCGAATAGGGCTTACAGCGCCGCGCGCCCGACGGCAGACCGATAGGTGATAACGCCACGCTGTTGAGCGAGCGGCAGACACCCTCCGCACGCCTTACAACCTACGAACACAATTCGCGGCGTTTATACACTCACAGGCATTCCTCGTTCCTGTTTCCTAACGTTTGGTTGCATTTCGTTCATTTGTAAGTTGACCGACTTTAAATCAAACAATCCGGCGCAACGTCCTCTCGAACCCGTTCACGCTCTCGCTTTGGAAAGTTTTGCCGGAAATCCATGAAGATGGCCGATGTTTCAGCAGAAATATCCGTGGGTAAGGAGGGACTCACGTCGGGCCAGGGCGGCCCCGGTATCGGCACGGACCAACGCGCGTTCTTCGACGCCTTCGACTGGGGCAAAACCCCCATGGGGCCAATAGCGCAGTGGCCGCCGCTCCTGAAAACAACCTGCGATATGATACTGGCCTCCCCCATGCCCATGGTCGTACTTTGGGGGCGCAAGGGTATGATGCTCTATAATTCCGGCTATGCCGCAATAGCGGGGGCAAGACATCCTGAGATTCTCGGGCAAAGCGCGCTGGAAGGCTGGCCGGAGGTCGCACCGCTCAATCAACGCGTGCTGGACACGTGTTTTGCCGGGCAGACCCTGTCCCTGCGCGACGAGCATATGGTCCTGCATCGCAACGGCTATCCTGAGGATGTCTGGCTGGATGTGGATTACAGCCCGCTGCCTGGGCCGGATGGAACCATTGAGGGCGTGTTGGCGATCGTCAACGAGGTGACGACGCGCGTGCTCTCGGACTGGCGCCGGACCGAGGCGGAGAATCAGCTGGCACTGGTGATCGAGGGCTCCGATCTCGCGACCTGGGATTACGACCTCAAAAACAACACGTATTTTTGGTCAGACAGGTTGCGGGTGATGTTCGGCATCCCGGCTGGCGCACCCACAACGCAAGCCGAATTCAGAAAGCATATCCATCCGGACGACCAAGGCGCTCAGGCGGAAGCCTATGCCGGGGCCATCGATGTCGAGCGACGTGGGCGCTACAACGTCGAATTCCGCATTATCGACCCGCAAAGCGGCCTCACACGCTGGGTTGCAACCATGGGGCGGGCTTATTTCGACGACGCGGGCAAGCCGGTCCGCATCGCAGGAACCGCGCTGGACATCACCGCCCGCAAAAATGCGGAGCGGCGGCAGGCCTGCCTCGTCGAGCTTGGAGACCGGCTGCGCGCCGCAGACTCCACGGCAGAGATCGCCCAGATTGCGGCGGAGATTGCCGGGAATATGCTGCAATGTTCCCGCGCCGGCTATGCGATGATCGAAAATGAAAGCGCCTTTGTCGAGGCGGACTGGACGAATGGCGAGGCCGTAAGCCTTGTTGGCCCAAGGCTGTTCGGGACGCTGGGCAACCCGTTTTGCGTACCGTTGCGCGCCGGGCAGCAACTCATCATCGATAACGTCGTCACCCATCCCACCACCATGGGCAACCCGGCGCCCTTCCTCGCGATCAAAATGTCCGCCGTGATCAACGTGCCTCTGCTTCATAATGGCACGCTGGCCGCAATTTTTTATGTGCATCATTCAACCCCCCGGCATTGGCACGAGGACGAGGCACGGCTGGTACGCGACATTGCCGACCGGACCTGGGAAGCCTTTGGCCGGGCACGCTCCACCCAGCTTCTGCGCTCGCTCAACGCCACGCTGGAGCAGGAGGTCGCCCTGCGCACGGCACAGCGGGACCGGATATGGCGGCTCTCACGCGATGTGATGCTGGTGACGGATTTTAACGGCTTCATCCAATCCGCCAACCCGGCATGGAAGACCTTGTTCGGCTGGGCCGACGAGGAGCTGGTCGGCCGCAACCTGTTCGATCTCACCCATCCCGAGGATCGCGCCGCCACGCTTCAGGAGTTCAGGCGGCTGGCGGACCCGATGCCGCCTGCGAAGATCGAGAGCCGTCACCGCCATCGGGATGGCTCTTATCTATGGCTCTCCTGGCGGGCGGTTCAGGATGAAAACGCCATTCATGCGGTGGGCCGCGACATCACCGCCGAACGGGAACAGGCGGAAGCGCTGCAGGCGGCGGAAGCCGCCCTGCGGCAGGCGCAGAAGATGGAGGCGGTCGGCCAGCTCACGGGCGGGATCGCGCATGATTTCAACAACCTGTTGCAGGGCATCACCGGTTCGCTGGACCGTGCCGAGAAGCGCCTGCAGGAAAAGCGCTTCGACGACGTCGAAAAACTCACCGCCGCCGCCCGCGCCTCGGCCAATCGCGCGGTTGCCCTCACCCATCGGCTGCTCGCCTTCTCCAGCCGCCAGCCGCTCGACCCCAAACCCGTGCATGCCAACCCGCTGGTGGCCTCCATGCATGATTTACTGCGCCAGACGGTGGGCGAGCGTATCGAGATTGTCCTGCGGCTGGAGAAGGATCTTTGGCTGACCCTATGCGACCCGAACCAGCTGGAGAGCGCGGTTCTCAACCTCGCGATCAATGCGCGCGATGCCATGCCCGATGGCGGTACGTTGACCATCGAAACGAGCAACGTCACCCTCGACGCCCCCTCCCCTGCCCAAAGGGGCGCACTCAAGCCGGGCCCGTTTATCTGCCTGAGCGTGACCGATACCGGCACCGGCATGCCGGCCAGCGTCATCGAACAGGCTTTCGAACCCTTTTATACCACCAAACCGCTCGGCCAGGGCACGGGGCTTGGGCTTTCGATGATCTATGGCTTTATCCGGCAGTCCCAGGGCGATGCCCGAATCACCTCCGAGGTCGGACAGGGAACGACCGTCCGGCTATTCCTGCCACGCTTCACCGGTGAAGTGACGGAGGCCGATGAGAAGGTGGCCGAACCCAGCAATCTGGCAGCACCCCGCCATGCGACCGTTTTGGTCGTGGAGGATGAAGAGGTCGTGCGCAGCCTGGTTCTGGAAATACTTGATGAGCTTGGCCTGTCCGTCCTCTCAGCCGCCAGTGGTCCGGCGGGGCTGGAGATTCTGAGGGCAAAACAAAATATCGACCTGCTGATTACCGATATCGGGCTGCCAGGGCTGAACGGCCATCAGATGGCCGATGCCGGACGGCTGCTGCGCCCAAATCTGAAGGTCCTGTTCATGACCGGCTATGCGGAATCCGCCGCCATGGCCAATGGTTTTTTAAAGCCGGGCATGGCGATGATTACCAAGCCCTTCCCGATCAACACGCTGGCCGAGCGCGTGCGCAACATGCTGGAATGCCCCTAGCGGAATCTTATCGAGCGCAGAGGAAATAAACCGCGTGCGTCGCATTCATAACGCCGGTATTTCGGCAATTTCATCGAACGCTGCGTTCGCGCCGCTTTAATCCTCCAACGATAACGCACAACTACCTTGGCAGCGCATCAACAGGCGCGCCAGCAAAACCATGAGCGCGGATCTTCAAAGACAGGGAAAAGGCGAAACGTCGTTGAGCAATTTTACTGAAAGCGCCGCCAACTCGGAAATGGCAGCGATACGCAGCGCCTATGCGCGCTTGGCTGGGCAGTATGATCGCTGGTTTGGTCCCATATTGGGGCACGCCAGACGGGCTGCGGTATCCGCCGCCAACCGCCACCCCGGAAGCGATGTGCTCGAGGTCGGCGTTGGGACGGGTCTGGCCTTGCCATTCTACAGCCCTGCCAAACGCATCACTGGTATCGATATGTCATCCGAGATGCTGCAACAGGCGCGCGGTCGCGTCACCGGGCTCGGCCTCAGCAATGTCATCGACCTTCTGGAAATGGACGCGCAGGCCAGCCGTTTTCCCGATTCGCAGTTCGACCTGGCGGTCGCAATGTTCGTTGCCTCGGTGGTGCCAGACCCAGCTTCGCTGCTCCGGGAATTGCGCCGCGTCGTCAAGCCGGGCGGCACGATTCTGTTCGTCAACCATTTCGCGCGTGAGCGAGGGCCGCTCGGTTGGGCCGAACGCCGCCTTGCGCGCGCCTCCGCCAGGATCGGCTGGCATTCGGACTTCCGGCTCGAACATATGTTTGCGCCGGCAGACCTTGCGACCGCTTCCATGACGACGCTGCGGCCTTTCGGACTCTTCAGGCTCGTGGAATTACAGAATTAAGCGAAGAGGAGCGCATCATTCAGACAGCGGCGGACGCTGCCCGGCCAGCTTGGCGGCCCGAGAACAGGCAACCGCCGAGGAACGTGCCTTCCAGGGAGCGATAGCCATGCATGCCGCCGCCACCAAATCCCGCGACTTCGCCGGCCGCGTAAAGCCCGGGGATGATCTGGCCGTCTGAGCCAAACACGCGACCCTCCAAATCCGTTTCGAACCCGCCCAGCGTTTTGCGCGTGAGAATATTCAATCGCACGGCAATCAGCGGCCCGTGCGCTGGGTCCAGCAGGCGATGCGGCTTGGCCGTGCGGATCAACCTGTCGCCCAAATAGCGTCGCGCATTGCGGATTCCCATGACCTGACTGTCCTTGGTGAACGGATTGGCGATTTCCCGGTCCCGCGCCTCGATTTCGCGTCGCAAGGCGCCAGCGTCGATCAGTGCCTGGCCGGTCAGCGCGTTCATGCCGGCCACAAGGGAATCGAGGTCCGGGCGAACGACAAAGTCCTTGCCATGCGACTTGAACGCTTCAACCGGCCCCGGCGCGGCGCGGCCAATGGCACGGCGCGCGAGCAGGGTCCAGTCGCGGTGGGTGATATCGGGATTCTGCTCCGAACCCGAGAGTGCAAATTCTTTCCGGATAATGCTTTGCGTCAGCACGAGCCAGCTATGGTCAAACGCCGTCTGCCGCAAATGCGCCAGGGTGCCGAGCGTGTCATAGCCCGGGTAAAGCGGGACCGGCAGCCGGTTGCCGCGCGCATCGAGCCACAAGGAGGACGGGCCCGGCAAAATCCGGATGCCGTGATGGGGCCAGATCGGATTCCAGTTCTGCAACCCCTCGACATAGTGCCACATGCGGTCGCGGTTGATCAGCCGCCCGCCCGCCGCCTCGGTAATCGCGAGCATTCGCCCATCCACATAGGCAGGCACGCCGGTTACCATATGCCCCGGAGGCGCGCCCAGCCGCTTCGGCCAGTTCCGGCGCACCAGATCATGATTACCGCCGATGCCGCCGCTGGCGAGGATCACCGCCTGCGCCCGAAGTTCGAAGGAACCGGTCTCGATACGGGAGCTGGAAGCACCCAGCGGCGCATCGCTCGGCTCCAGAATGACGCCATGCACGCCCTCCACCGCGCCGGCGGTTTTGGTCAGCCCGTCCACACGATGACGGAAGCGGAATTCGATCCGCCCGGCTTGTTCCGCCGCCAAAGCACGCCGCTCGAACGGGGCCAGCACGCCCGGCCCGGTGCCCCAGGAGAGGTGAAAGCGTGGCACCGAATTGCCCGGCCCTGTGGCATTGCCGCCCCCGCGCTCGGCCCATCCCACAATGGGGAAAAACCGGTGCCCCATGCCACGTAGCCAGCTGCGTTTTTCGCCTGCCGCAAACGCCACATAGGCTTCCGCCCAGCGTTTCGGCCAATGATCTTCCTCCCGGTCGAACCCTGCGGTCGCTAGCCAATCCTGCCAGGCGAGTGCGTGGCTGTCCTTTATGCCGAGGCGGCGCTGCTCCGGGCTATCGACGATGAACAGCCCGCCGAGCGACCAAAAGGCCTGGCCGCCAAGGTTCTGGCGCGGCTCCTGGTCGAGCACGATCACCCGCTTGCCCGCGTCGGCCAACTCCGTTGCGGCGACCAAGGCAGCGAGTCCGGCGCCGACGACGATCACATCCGCGTCCAACATCAAACTTTCTTCCCGCGAGAATGAGGGCTTGCCAGCCCGGCGCCGTATCCCATAGGTTTCCTTATGGCTATTATCAGTAATGACAATATCACTATTATCGGTAATGACAATAGTGTATCGGCGACAGTACGCAAGCGCCGGGTTCGGCGGAGTCCGGAGGTTTCGCGCCGGTTCGCCATCGAAGCCGCGCAACGGCTGTTGATTGAAAAAGGCCCTGCCGGGGTGACGCTGCAAGCTGTCGCTAAAGCGATCGGGATGACGCATGGCAATCTCACGCATCATTTCGGCTCCAGCGCGGCATTGCATACAGCCATGATCGCCGCGATGGCGGAGCGCGTCGCGATTGAAGCGGCGGCGCTGGTCGAACGCATGCGCAAAGGCGAGCTGGGGTCTGAGGCGATCGTCGATCTGGTGTTCGATGCGCTGGCCAAAGGCGGGTATGGCAGGCTAATCGGCTGGCTAAGCGCCTCCGGCCAGGGCGAATTGCTGGCGCCGATCCTGGACTCGCTTTCAACCAGCGTTGCAGCGTACCGGGTAGGCGAACCCGAAAATATCGATCAGGACCGGTTTGGGGCAGGCCCTATCGTGCTTGGCCTCATCAGCCATGCTCTTACCGCCAGCCTTTTGGGCGGCGCGTTGGAGCAGGCGGCTTGCATGCCAGCCGGCAGCCTCCGCCGGCTTGCCGCACGGCAGCTGAACGCCCTACGCGCCGCCTCCCCCGCGCCACCAGATGCTTGACGGCGTTTCAACCACCGCGTAACAACGCTACGGCGAAAATATTTTCGCCATGCCGCGAAAATCAGCCTCGCGGACGGATCAAATAGTCGGCGGCCTGACCATTGCGACGGAGGAAACCGGCGCGGCGGCGCGCGATCTGATGAGGAAATCTGCGTGAAACTGTTCGAATCGCTTGCCAACACCCCAGAACGCGCGGAAATCCGCGATGCGATCCGCACCATTTGCGACAAATTCGACGACTCCTACTGGGCGGAAAAAGACCAAACGCATGGCTTCCCACATGAATTCGCCAAGGCCATCGCCGATGGCGGCTGGCTCGGCATCGCAATGCCGGTGGAATATGGCGGCGCTGGGCTCGGCGTGACGGAAGCCGCGATCATGATGCAGGAAATCGGCCGATCCGCGGGCGTATTCGCGGCCTGCTCGACCGTGCATATCAATATTTTCGGCCTCCATTCCATCGTGAAGCACGGCACAGAGCGTCAGAAGGAGGAATGGCTGCCCGCCATCATCAGCGGCGCCTCCCGCGCCTGTTTTGGCGTGACAGAGCCCGATGCCGGGCTGGACACCTCGAAAATCAAAACCCGCGCCATCCGCGATGGCGACCATTATGTGATCAAGGGCCAGAAAATCTGGACCAGCACGGCCCAGCAGGCGGATAAGGTCGTGCTGCTCGCCCGGACGACGCCGATTGAGCAATGCGCCAAGCCGACGGAGGGCCTCTCGCTGTTCTACGCAGACCTCGACCGCGCCACCGCAGAGATCCGTGAAATTCGGAAAATGGGGCGCCACGCGGTCAACTCGAACCAGGTTTTCTATGATAATATGGTCGTGCCCGCCTCCTGCCGCATCGGCGAAGAAGGCAAAGGCTTTCGCTACATCCTGGATAGTTTGAACCCGGAGCGAATCCTGAACGCTGCTGAAGTGATCGGCATCGGCCGCCGGGCGTTGGAAAAGGCGGTTGCCTATGCGGATGAGCGCGTTGTGTTCGGCCGGAAAATCGGCAAAAACCAATCGATCCAGCACCCGCTCGCCGAATGCTGGTCAGAGCTCTACGCGGCGGATTTGATGACGCTGCACGCTGCGGAACTCTACGATTCCGGCCAGCCCTGCGGCTCGCAAGCCAATGCCGCAAAATATCTCGCGGCAGATGCGGGCTTTAAAGCCTGCGACCGCGCGATCCGCACGCATGGCGGCATGGGCTATGCTGCGGAATACCATGTGGAGCGTTATTTCCGCGAAATGGTGGCAACCCAGCTCGCCCCTGTTTCACGCGAGATGATCCTCTGCCATATCGCTGAACGCGAGCTTGGGCTGCCTAAATCCTATTAAGACCACGGGTCATCAAGCATAATCCGTGGTATTTTCGAAATAACGCGGCGTTATTTCTTCAAAGCCGGCAAAGGCGTATCCCCAAGCCGGGGTGCGGCGTGACGGATCTGGGGACGGGCGCCGTCGATGGTCATCGGCAACGCTGTCAGCGTGAAGTCCTCGCCGGGAACCTTCTGGATCATGCCCAGCGCCTGGACTTGTTCCTGCGCCAAAGCTTCCGATAAATTATGGATCGGCGCGCATGGCACACCGGCCGCTTCAAGCGCAGCGATCCATTCCGCACGCGCGCGATGCGATAAAACCTGATTCAACGCCGCCACCAACGAATCCCGATGGCGCAGCCGGGCGCGGTTATTGGCATAGCGCGGATCTTCCAGCCAGGTTTGCGTGCCAAGTACGCCGCAGAGCTTCACAAACAGCCTGTCATTCCCAACGCAGATGAGGAAAGGGCCATCCGCGGCATCGAATGCTTCATAAGGGACGAAATCCGGATGACCGGATCTGTGCTTTTGCGGTTGATGTCCCTGATTCATCAGCGCATCGATTTTAGAGCCTGCCCAGCTTAGCCCTGTTTCGAGCAGCGAGACGCCGACGATCCCGCCTTTTCCCGTTTGCTGGCGGCGGTGCAACAGGGAAAGCGCGCCAATAACGGCCCACATCCCCGTGCCTTGATCGCATAATGACGCGCCCATGCGGATGGGCGGATCATCAGGCCCACCATTGATGCTCGACAAACCGCTATATGCCTGCAGCAAAGGCTCGTAGCCCGGCCGCAAACGGTCGGGTCCGGTATCCCCAAAAGCGGACATCGCGCAATAAATCAACCTCGGATACCGCGCGCACATCGTCGCCCCGTCGAATCCCAGAGTCTCCATCACCCCGGGCCGGAGATTATGGAGCAATATATCCGCCGTTGCCGCCAGCGCGTGCAGCCCGGCTTTGCCGTCATCCGATTTCAAATCCAATGCAACGGACTGCTTGCCGCGATTGAACACCTGAAAGATCAGCGAATCCTCACCGCGAAACGCCACGCCCATATGGCGGCCATCATCACCGCCTTCGACCCGTTCGATTTTCAGCACTTCGGCACCGAGATCGGCAAATATGGCGCCGGCAAACGGCCCTGCTAAAACTTGGCCAAGTTCCAATACGCGAAGGCCGGACAGCACGCCGGGAACGACCGAGGCCGAATGATGCGTGTCGGCCGTTTTTTTTGTTTCCACCATAGCGGCATACTACCCGAAACATGCCAAAAAAGTCCAGAATGCATCAACCGAAATCCGGCTTGGCGGAGGTTCGTCAGAGATCCATCTGTTGCAGTTGAGTCAAGCGGCGCAGCGGATTTCGAATTCTAGAGTTATGTTTTGGCACGCAGTAGGTTCAACCCTTTCGGGAACCAATCTGATCGGAAATGCGCTAGAATGTATCGATTGGCAATTTCAGATAACGCACGCCGTTATCTTCCGGCGGCGGCAGGTTGCCGGCGCGCATGTTCACCTGAACCGCCGGCAAAATCAGCCTTGGCATATCCAGCGCGGCATCTCGGGCGTTTCGCATTTGAACGAACATGTCCTCGCTGACGCCGTCATGCACATGCACGTTCTCCGCCCGCTCGCGCGCCACCGTCGTTTCCCATCGATATTCCGTGCGATCTTCGGTCTTGTAGTCATGGCATAGGAAAAGCCGCGTTTGCTCGGGCAGCGCGAGCAGGCGGCGAATGGAGCGGTAGAGCTGCCTTGCATCGCCGCCGGGAAAATCGGCGCGGGCCGTGCCGTAATCGGGCATGAACAACGTGTCGCCGGTAAACACCACGTCGCCGACCACGTAAGCCATGTCCGCAGGTGTATGGCCCGGGACATGCAGAGCCGTCACCGGCAGCGTGCCGATGGAAAAACAGTCGCCATCATCAAACAGCCGGTCGAACTCCGAACCGTCCCGTGCGAATTCCGTGCCGTAGTTGAATATTTTTCCGAACGCATTCTGCACGATGAGAATACCCCGGCCAATGCCCATCTCGCCGCCATAACGGGATTTGAACAGGGGCGCTGCGGAAAAATGATCCGCATGGGCATGCGTTTCCAGCACCCATTCCAAGGTGATGTTTTGCGCGTCCAAATAATCCATGACAGATTTAGCGGATTGGGTACTGGTACGCCCCGCGGCAGAATCATAATCCAGCACGCTGTCGATCACCGCGCCTTTTCCGGTGAGAGGATCATGCACGACATGGGTTGCCGTATGAGTCGCCTCATCAAAAAAACTCTGCACCTCAACCCGGCTGCCCGACGCTTCGAACGATGAAATCTGGCGCGCCGCAGCTTCAAGATTTTCATCCATGCCGGACATTTACAAGGCTAATTTACCAAAAGATGTAGAGCCCATGGCTCAATATCGCCGATACGGCAGAAATTTCCCGCTCATCGTAATTTTCACGCGATCGCCCTTCTGGTCCGGCTGGCGCTCCATTGTCATATCAAAATCAATCGCGCTCATGATGCCGTCTCCGAACTCCTCATGAATCATCTCCTTCCAGGTTGTCCCGTAGACAGAGATCAACTCATAGAAGCGATAAATCAGAGGGTCCGTCGGCACGGCGGTCGGCAGCGAGCCGCGATACGGCGCATCGGTTAGCAATGTCGCCTCCTCGGCGCTGAGCCCGAACAGCGCGGCGGCTTTATCCGCGGTCTCCTGCGTCATCGACATCTGGCCAAGACAGGCGGCACAGGTCCATACCGGAGAATAGCCAAGCTTCTCGGCGACCTGCGGCCAGGTCAGCCCCATCTGCCTTTTGGTTTTTATGATCTTCTTGCCAAGCGCGGTCTTCTCGTCATTCATCGCCATCGGTCCTTGCGGTACAGTTCACGTTAATACGCAGCGCGGGCAAACCCGCCTTTCCTGCGGCAAAAACGCCCACTCGATGCGCGGATAATAGCCATGAAAACCGGCAATATGCCAAGGGAATTGAACGCTTGGAATGACCGCCGCAGCCGCCCCTCCCGCATTGCAGGAGGGGCGCGAAAATTAAGACGCGCGATAACGCTCCAGCCAATGGGCATAAGGGGCGGGCAAAACCCAGGCGGGATTTGGCACGCCAAGCTCGAGCGCCGCGGCATAGGGCCAGTGCGGATTGGCCAAAAGCGGCCGCGCAAGCATCACGAGATCGACCTTGCCATCGCGCACCAGGCCGTTGGCCTGTTCCGCACCGCTGATGAACCAGCTCGTGGCGCCGGGCAGCCCGGTTTCCCGCCGTACAGTTTCGGCATAGGGGGCGACGAAAGCCGGACCCCAGGGGATTTGCGCCGCCGGCGTTGAAAAGCCGATGCTCACATCGATGAAGTCCAGCCCGTTCTCTTTGAACCGCCGTACGAGATCGATGGATTCCGCCAGCGTCTCCGCATCGCGCCCATCGAACTCGATCACGCCGAACCGCGCCGTCAGCGGCCGGTCCTCCGGCCAGACCTCGCGCACGGCGGCGAGCGTCTCCAGCAGAAAGCGGCTGCGATTGGCAGCGCTTCCGCCATATTCATCCTCACGCTGGTTCGAATGCGCCGAGAAAAAACTCTGGCCAAGATAGCCATGCGCGAAATGCAGCGTGAGCCAGCGAAAGCCGACATCCCGCGCGCGGATGGCTGCCGCCACGAAATCCTGGCGCACGCGGAGAATATCCGCCTTCGTCATGGCGCGCGGCACTTTGGGCAGGCCGCCGCCGAAGGCAATCGCGGAAGGCGCAATCGTCTCCCAGCCGCGCGGATCGGCGTCGGCGATGTGGTCATCCCCCTCCCAGGGCAGGTTGGCGCTGGCCTTGCGGCCCGCATGGGCGATCTGGATACCCGGAACGGCGCCGGCCGACTCAATCGCGGCGACGATCGGGCGAAACGCCTCGGCCTGCGCGTCATTCCATAACCCGGTGCAGCCCGGGGTGATCCGCCCTTCGGGCGAAACCGCCGTGGCCTCCACGACCACCAGCCCGGCGCCGCCGCGCGCGAGCCCGGCATAATGCGCCTGATGCCAAAAATTCGGCACGCCTTCCGTAGCGGAATACTGGCACATCGGCGATACGGCGATGCGGTTGCGCAAGGTCGCGGATTTGAGCGTGAAAGGGTCAAAAAGCGCCGGCATTCAGAAAACTCCCTTATTAAAAAACGCGATAGGCGAATGGCCAGACCCGCACATGCGCATGCCGCCCTTATTTACCAAATGATTTACGTGCTTATCCGCTCATATCGCGATCCATGATCGCGCATAGCTCAAGGAGGCTGACGCGCCGCCCGGTTTCACCCGCTAAACCAGCAATTCGATTAAAAACGGCCCCGGCCGTGTCACGCTTTCCGCGAGCAATGCATTGAACGCCTCCAGCGATTCCGCGCGCGCCGCCGGAACGCCCATGCCGCCGGCAAGCTGGCACCAATCCAGCACCGGGTTGGCAAGTTCCATCATGTCCAGCGCAGTGCGGCCAGGATTGGCGCCGACGCCGGCAAGCTCGCCCAGAAGAATGGCGTATTTCCGGTTGGCGATGATGATCGTGGTCACATCCAGCCGCTCGCGCGCCTGGGTCCAAAGCCCGGCCAGGCTGTACATCGCAGAGCCATCCGCCTGCAGCGCGATCACGCGCCGCCCGGGCGCGCCGATGGCAGCGCCGACGGCCATGGGAATCCCCGCGCCGATGGCGCCGCCGGTCAGCATCATCCAATCGTGCGGCGGTGCGGCATGGGTCGCCGGAAAAAACCCTCGCCCGAATGAAATAGCCTCGTCGATGACGATCGCGCCTTCGGGCATCAGCGCCGCCAGCGATTGCGCAAAACGCTCCGGTGTCACCGCGCCATGCGCAACCCCCGGCAGCGCCCCCGGATCGGCCGGCGCGATTTCAGCCGCTCCTAAAATCTGCCGCAGCGCCGCAAGCGCGGCGGGGCCGTCCTGCTCCGGGGTGCTCAGCACCAATGTCCGGCAATCGGCAGGCTCCAACTTGCCCGGCTTGCCGGGATAGGCGAAAAAACTCACCGGCGGCGCGGTGTTCACCAGAATGAGCTGCTTGATCCCGGCAAACGCCGCAATCCCCTGGTCCACCGGATAGGGAATGCGCTCGGCCTGTACCCTCCCGCGCCCGCGAGGAAGGCATGCGGGAGAGCGTTCCAGCAGCAGCCTGGCCCCGACATGCTGTGTAATCCGCCAGGCTTCGCGGAGCGCCGCCTCGCCCAGCGCCTTGCCGCCGAGCAGAACCAGGGTCGGCTCGCCATTGCCCAGCAAGGCCGCGGCTTCCTGAATAATGCTCTCCGCGACGCGCTCGGGCGGTTCAGGCGGTGCGCTCTCGCCAGCCGCGCCGCCATCCTCCCAGGCCGTATCCGCCGGCAGAATCAATGTTGCAATCTGGCCGGGATAACGCCGCGCGGCCTCGATTGCGGCGGCGGCGTCCTGGCCGACATCAGCCGCCGCGCCGCTCTGCCGAACAAACGCGCTGACCGTGCGCGCCAGCCCCTCGGTATCGGCGGTGAGCGGCGCATCGAGCGGGCGATGATAGGTCGCCTGATCGCCCACGATATTCACCACGCCCGAGCGCGCGCGCCGCGCATTATGCAGATTGGCAATACCGTTCGCGAGGCCGGGCCCGCAATGCAGCAGCGTGGCGGCGGGCTTCCCCGTCATCCGGTAATAGGCATCGGCGGCGCCCGTCACCACCGTTTCATCCAGGCAAAGTATGCATCGTATCCCCGGTATCCGGTCGAGCGCTGCGACAAAATGCATTTCGCTGGTGCCGGGATTCGCAAAAACAGTGTCCACCCCCGCGTTCAGCAATGTGTAGACGAGGCTTTCAGCGCCGTTCATCGCGTTTCTCCTGCGGACAAAGGCAAAGTCGCTTTGAGGTCCGCATGACAAGCGAGATAAGACTGTTTTCGGCATTGCTTCAACTGCGGACAGAACGGATCATTGCGGTCTCTACACGCGTGAGCAACGTCTCAATGTCGTAATCCAGGACAGCTTGAACAAGACGGCGCCGCGCGCCTAAGCTTGGCGTATGAGACCATATAAACTGTCCGGCGAGGCCGCAACCGATGAAGCCGTCATTTTGACCCCTGTCTCATCCGCGCAAGTGGCGTTGCTGCCAAGATCGAAGCCGGCGGGAAGTGAGGTCGAGATAAAATTCCTCCTTTCCCCAGCCGCCTTTAAGGCTGCGCTGCAATGGGACATGCTTGGCGCCGATCTCCCGCGCCCCCGCGCAAAGCGGCTGCGCAGCGTGTATTTCGATACGGTGGAGGGCGATCTGCAGCGCCAGAAAGCAGCCTTGCGGGTGCGCACGGTGAACCGCCGGCACCTGCTAACCTTCAAGTGGAACGGGTTGTTCGCCGGCGGCGCGTTTGAACGCGGCGAGGTCGAGGTTCTCTGCCCCTCCGAATTCCCCGATATCGCGTTGCTCGGCACGGACATTGCCGAGATGATCTGGACTATTTGCAACGGCAACGATCTGATTGCCGTCTACGAAACCGATGTCAGGCGCATCGCGCGCTTTGTGCAGACCGGCGGCAGCGAAGTTGAAGTGGCCTTCGATCAAGGCGCGATGATCGCGGCAGATGTGGCGCAGCAGATCTGCGAGGTCGAACTCGAACTGAAATCCGGCCATCCCGCCGATCTCTATCAGCTCGGTATCGCGCTTTCGGAGGCTTTTCCCGTTACGCTTGGATGCCAGAGCAAGGCCGAACGCGGCGCGCTGCTGCGCTCGGGCAAAACCCCCGGAATCGTCCGCACGCCGAAACTCACCGCCAGCGCGCCGACGGTGGACGAAGCCATCAGCCTCGCACTGAGCAGCTGCGTCAGCCATTTCATCGGCAACTGGCCGGCATTCGAAGGCGGGAACAGCGTCGAATCGGTGCACCAGATGCGGGTCGCGATGCGCAGGATGCGCTCGATCATCGGCCTGTTCCATCGGGCGTTTCCCTGCGCCGAGTTCGTGGAATTTCGTCAAAAGGCAAAGGACATCGCCACGGCGATGGGAGCCGCACGCGACTGGGACGTGTTCCTCGACCTCATCCGTCATGGACCGGCGGCGGCTTTTCAAAACGAGCCTGGCTTCGAAAAAATCTTCGCCGATGCACAAGGCCACCGACATGCGGGATATGAAGCCGTCAACCGTCTGCTAAAAGCTGCCCGGACCACCAGTTTCGTTTTATCGATGCAGGCCTTTATCGCGCGGCATGGCTGGCGCAATGGGTTATCGGGCGAAACCCTGCCGGCACTGACCGCGCCTGCTAATGATTTCGCGACCGCCAGCCTCGCGCGGTTGCATCGCAAAATATTGAAGCGCGGCCAGAACTTCGCCCAAATGCCGGCGATGCTGCGTCACGATTTACGAAAGGATTTAAAAAAACTCCGCTATCTGCTGGAGCTTTTCACGGAGCTCTTCGCCGTTCGGGGACAGAACAAAGATTATATCCGCATTGTATCATCCTTGCAGGATGAGCTTGGAATTTTGAACGATTTGGCGGTCGCCGAAGAAATGATAGCCAAACTGAACATCGGCAATGATCTGGCCGCCAATCGCGCTGCCGGGATCATCGTCGGATGGTGTGGACGGAGCGCCGACGCTAATGACGGCAATCTGCGCAAGCTATGGAAAAAATTCCGGAAGTCAAAATTCAACCCGTAAAGCAGCGATGATGCGCTTCGTTGTTTCTGATCACACGGACAGCTAAACGCCATCATGTGTGTGTAGCTGTCCGCCCGGGTGATGCCGGTGACCGCTTGCAGGCTTCAAGGGGATGATATGCAGGCTGGCATGGCGCACGCCGCGCTGTGCCGTCAGCGAATCCGCCAGCTCCTGAATCGCCGCAATCGGTCCCTTCAGGATCGCGACCTCCAGGCAGGAATTGTGATCGACATGGATATGCGTGGTGGCGATCCCCAGGTCGTGATGGTCATGCTGCGCATTGACAAGCCGCTGCGACAACTCGCGCGTGGCATGATCGAACACGTAGCTCAACGTCGCGACGCATTGCGCCTGCCCTTCCGCCATATGCTCGAGCTTCGCCGCGTCGCGCACCAGATCCCGTATCGCTTCGGAGCGGCTCGGATAGCCGCGCTTTTTCACAAGCCGGTCGACGGTCGCGAGCAGATCGTCGTCGATCGTGATGGTAATGCGCTCCATGCCCCGGCACCTATGTTATCCGGCCCAAAGCCTAACAGCGTTTGCAGCCCTGGCCAATTCAGGACAACAAATAGTATTACACTTCAGCCTTTACATCATACTCCCGCTTTATTAATGAGGTCTAGAGTGCGATCGGTTGAGGGTCGCTTAACGGAGGAAGCCGAGACGTGAATGGCCCTCAGAAATAACGATCGAGTGTGATCGCATTTAAAGCGATATGCTCTGGTGAAAGCTCTGGAGGGTGCCGGAATGCTTGCAGCGATCATCAATCTGTTCAGACGCTTGGACCGTCCTCTGCGCGGCAAAATCGCTTGCATGTATGTTTTTCTCGCGGCGGCAAATATCCTGCTCTGGGCCCTGGCGATCGCCGTTTTCCGGCATTACCCGGTCCTGCTCGGCACCGCCTTTCTGGCCTATAGCTTCGGTTTACGCCATGCGGTCGATGCCGATCATATCGCGGCGATCGACAATGTCACCCGAAAGCTGATGCAGGAGAGTCAGCGCCCGGTCGCCGTCGGCTTCTTTTTCTCGCTCGGCCATTCGACGATTGTCTTCGCGCTCTCGGGCGCCGTTGCAATAACGAGCCTCGCGCTACGGTATCACTTCGCGGCGTTGGAGACCATTGGCAATATCACCGGCACGCTGATCTCCGCCTTCTTTCTGCTCGCAATCGCGCTGATGAACAGCCTCGTTCTTGCTGGAATTTACCAGACATTCCGCCGGGTGAAGGCAGGGGCCACCTATGCGGATGAAGATCTCAACCTGCTGCTCGCGCGGCGCGGGTTTTTCGCACGAATCTTTAAGGGTTTGTTCAACCTTATCCGGCATAGCTGGCAGATGTATCCGATCGGCGTGCTGTTCGGTCTCGGTTTCGACACGGCAACCGAGGTGGGGCTGCTCGGCATTTCCGCGACGGAGGCGTCGCGAGGCTTGCCCATCTGGTCCATCATGATCTTCCCCGCCTTGTTTACAGCGGGGATGGCGTTGATCGACACGACCGACAGCATATTGATGCTGGGGGCCTATGGCTGGGCCTTCGCCCGACCAATCCGCAAACTCTATTACAATCTTACCATCACCGCCGTGTCGGTACTTGTGGCGCTCATCGTCGGCGGTATTGAGACGTTGGGGCTGGTTCAGAGCGCGTTCAACCTTTCCGGCTTTTTCTGGGACGATATTGCCTCACTCAACAATCATTTCGGCACGCTGGGCTATCTCATCATCGTTCTGTTCATTGCCGCCTGGGTGGTATCCGTGATCTTCTACAAAGCGAATCGTTACGACGAGATTGAGGTCCAGATCGCGGATTAGCCGGCGTCGCACGGCACGCAATGCGCATCAGAAGAGAGGGAACCCACCATGGCTGACATGCTCTATCTTGAAGATCTCGCCGTCGGCCAGGTTTTTTCCACGCAGACCAAAACGGTCACTGAAGAAGAGATCAAAGAATTCGCGACACAATTCGACCCGCAGCCGTTTCACCTGGACGATGAACACGCGAAAACGACGCTGTTCGGCGGCCTGGCCGCGAGCGGGTGGCACGCCGCCGCCATGACGATGCGCTTACTCGTAGAGACGGGGCCGCAACTTGCCGGCGGCGTTATCGGCGGCGGCGGGGAGATAAACTGGCCGACGCCGACCCGGCCGGGGGACGTGCTGCATGTCGACTCAGAGGTACTGGAAATCATCCCCTCGCGATCCCGCCCGGATCGCGGCATGATCGTTCTGCGGAGTGATACCAAAAACCAGCACGGCGAGATCCGTCAATCCATTAAAATGAAACTCGTTGCAAAGCGGCGGCCGAGCGAAACGGAGAGCTGAACGCCGTTTCATGCTTCATTGCACGGTCTTGGACATCGGCAGATTGCAACTGAAGTCATAAAGAGCACACCAAGAAGTTGTGCCGGCCAGCTTTGCAACAGTTCGATACAAATTACATTCAAAATCACGTCTTTGTTTGTTAAAATCTATGAACGCCCCCCTTAAAGGACAAACGTTCTGTCGTGTACGAACGATATCGGATCAGTGGAGAAGAATTTCGTGTTGCGAATGTATATTTTGGGACTGTTGGCGCGGAAATTCGACAATCGGGCCGTTACGGCCATTGAGTACGCGTTGATTGCCGCGTTGATCGCCGTGGTCATCATCGGCTCGGTTTCCAGCCTTGGAAAAGATATCAGCAGCACGTTTAACAAGGTTTCAAGCGAGCTTTAGAGCGCGATCGTTTGAGGTTGCTGAACGGGGCAAGCCGAAAACGGGAATTGCCCTCAGAAATAAAGCTCGAGCATGATCGCACTTAAAGTGATCATGCCCGAGCGCCCTGCTTGCGTCGCGACAAAGCCGTATCTCAGCCTGCCAACGCCGCTTGGCTCCAGGCGATCGAGGCCAGTTCCGGAAAAACCGCCGCACGTTCGGCGGCCTGCGCCGAGGATGCCGTGCCGCGGGCGACACGGCCTTTAATCCCATGAAATATCGCTGCCATGCGGAAGAAATTGAACGCAATATAAAACGGATAATCGGGCACGCCCTCCCGCCCGGTTCGCTTGCAATAAGCGGCAACATATTCAGCCTCGCCCGGAATATTCAGCACTTTGAGATCTGCCCCGGCCAGACCTGCAACAATATGCGGCGGCATATGGTACATCATGGCGTTATACGCAAAATCCGCCAGCGGATGGCCCAGCGTCGATAGCTCCCAATCGAGCACCGCGATCACGCGAGGCTCCACGGGGTGAAAAATCATGTTGTCGATCCGGAAATCACCATGCACGATCGCGGTTTCATCGCCGGGCGGGATATGGGCGGGCAGCCAGTCGATCAGACGGTCCATGTTTACATCGCGCCCGGCTTCGATATCTTCGAGATATTGCTTCGACCATCGGGCAATCTGGCGCTGGAAGTAATTGCCGGGGCGGCCGTAATCGGCAAGCCCTATCGCCTGATAATCAACGCCGTGCAGCTGCGCCATTGTGGCGTTCATCGCGTCGAAATAGGCCGGCCGTTCGGCGGCGGCGATCTCGGGCAATGTCGCATCCCAGAAGATACGCCCTTCCACCATCGCCATCACATAGAACCAGGTGCCGATTACGCTGTCATCGGTGCAAAGCCCGTAAATAGGTGCAACGGGAAAGCCGGCTTTTCCGAGCCCCGTTAAAACCTGCGCCTCGCGTTCGATCGCATGCGCGCCCTTCAGCAACTGCCCGGGCGGCTTACGGCGCAGCACATAGGCGCGGTCCGGCGTCACCAATTTATAGGTCGGGTTGGACTGGCCGCCCTTGAACTGCTCAACCCGCATCGGCCCGGCAAACCCGGCGACATTGGCTTCCATCCAGAGCAGAAGTGCAGCTTCATCGAAGCGATGCGCCTCGCGCACCGGTGTGGTGCCGGTATTCGCCTCGGCCGTGCTGGTCATGCGGCGGCCGCTTTTGCATGGTCGCGCTTGATCTTTTTCGCCAGCGACCATTTATGCACCTCGGTCGGCCCGTCATAAATCCTGAAGGCGCGAATTTCCCGGAAAATCTGCTCGACGATCGTATCGCCTGAAACGCCGGTACCGCCCATCACCTGCACGCAGCGATCAGCCACCCGCATCAGCGCCTCGGAGACCGCAACCTTCGCCATCGAACTCTCCACCGTGCCCAACGAGCCGGTATCGAGCACATCGGCGCACCAGTCGATCATCACCTCAGCCTGTTTCAGATCGATCATGTTTTCGGCCAGCATAAAGCCGACGCCCTCATGGTCCACCAGCGGTTTGCCGAAAGCGTAGCGGCGGCAGGCATAGGCGCTGGCAATCTCCTGCGCGCGCGCCGCACCGCCCCACCAGCGCATGCAATGCGAGAGCCGGGCCGGCGCAAGCCGGACCTGGGCATATTTGAACCCCTCCCCGTTCTGCCCAAGCATCTGGTCCGCCGGCACCCGCAAATTCTCAATGCTCACTACCGCGTGGCCACCCGGCATCGAACTGTCGATCGTCTCCAGCACGCGCTCGATCCGGATCGCGGCGTCTGGCAGATCGACCAGAAACATGCAGGCGCCCGCTTCGGATTTCGCCATGATAATCCCCACCTTCGCACCCTGCGCGCCGGTGATGAACGCCTTGCGGCCATTGATTACCCAGTGATTGCCGTCAAGCACTGCATTGGTCTTCATCATCGAGGGGTCGGAGCCGGCGCCGCCCTCCTCCGCAGGCTCGGTCATAAAGAATGCCGAGCGCGCTTCGCCCGCCACCAGCGGGGCCAGGAAGCGCGCCTGCAAATCCGGCGAACCGACCTTGCCGATGAGATACATATTGCCTTCATCGGGCGCCATCGTATTCACCGCCACCGGCCCCAATGGCGAAAGCCCGGAGGCCTTCAGCACCGTCGCGGTCTCCCGCTGGGTAAGGTGGCTTCCATCCGACAGGATATGCGGCGTCATCAAACCCGCCGCCCTCGCCTTCTCCCGCAATTCGGACACCAGTTCCTCGGTCGGCCCGTGGGAGGTCGCGCGCGGGTCGCGCTCATAAGGTGCGACAACGCCGCGCACGAAGGCCTCGACCCTGTTTGCAATCTCCAAAGCACGTTGCGTGGCCATCGGCATTTATCCTTAAAGGGTATTGAGCAGGTGACCGCCATCGACGGTGAGGACCGAGCCCGTCATATAGGCGGCCGCGTCTGAGGCCAGCAGCAGCAACGGCCCATCGAGATTTTCTAATTGGCCGAGGCGGCGTTGGGGAATCCGGCGCAGCATGGCCTTGCCGGCCTCACCTTGCCAAAAATCCGCGTTCATTTCCGTTTCAAAATAGCCTGGCGCAATGGCGTTCACCCGAATGCCGAACCGCGCCAGCTCCAGCGCCAGTGTTTTGGTGAGCTGGATCGTGCCGGCCTTGGAAACCGCATAGGACAATACCCCGCCAGCCTGACGCAGACCCAGAATGGAGGCGATGTTGATGATCGACCCACCGCGCTGATGCGCGCGCATTGCCCGGGCGGCGGCCTGCGCCATGAGGAACATGCCCTTGAGATTGGTGTCCATCACATCGTCCCAATCCGCCTCTGACTGGTCGAGCGCGGCGGCTTCGCGGGTGATACCGGCATTGTTCACCAGAATGTCCAGTTGTTCGATCTTACCGGCAAGCGCTGCAACGCTTGACGCGTCGGTGACATCCAGTTTGGCGGTAACGCAACGTCCGCCAGCCGCCCGGATTTCCACTGCCACCGAGGCAAGGGCCGCCTCGCGCCGCGCCGCCAGCACCACTTCTGCCCCCGCAGACGCCAGAATTTTGGCGAAATGCGCCCCAAGCCCGCTCGACGCGCCTGTTACCAAAGCCGTTTTTCCGGACAGATTCCACATTTCAGCCTGCATTCCATAGCTTTTGCGTTGTTGGTTGAGATATGGAACAAAATTGTAGAACAATCAATCCTGTGGCATAGAATGGTCATGGACTTAACGACACCCCTCGATGACGCGGATTTCGATGCGGCGCCGCGCGGCGCGACCCAGTCAGTCTATCGCGGCATCATGCAGGATCTGGAAGGCCACCGCATCGTGCCCGGCCAGCGTTTGGTTGAAACCGAGCTGGCTTCACGCTTTGGGGTGGGCCGCAACGCCGTCCGCGAAGCGATTCAGCTTCTGGCAGCAAGAGGCGTGGTGGACACCAGCCGCAACCGATCGCCCGCCATCCGCCATCTAGATATGGCGGAGACCACGGAGGTACTGGAGGTTGCGGCAG
>Ga0116226_10000095_pt1 | contig 63663 bp, 58 predicted proteins | sample S1TSphfallax_FD_89692 | JGI IMG/M metagenome (GOLD analysis project Ga0116226, IMG submission 89692) | Host-associated microbial communities from peat moss isolated from Minnesota, USA - S1T2_Fa - Sphagnum fallax MG | ecosystem: Host-associated > Plants > Peat moss > Unclassified | place: USA... | reverse complement strand
TAACCGCGCATCACCCCGTAGCCGCGCACCAGAATCTCGCCGGCCGCGCCGGCGGCGAGCGTCGCGCCGTCATCATCCACGCATTTAATCTCGATGCCCGGAACCGCGCAGCCGCATGTCCCCGCTACGAGCTCCACCGGATCGCCGGCACGCGTCATGGCAATCACGCCACATTCGGTCATCCCGAAACCGCTGAAAATCGTCCTCAAACCGAGCTCCTTGTGCATGCGCTCGATCAATATCGGGGGCACCACGGCGGCCCCGGTGACCGCCACGCGCAGCGAGGAGAAATCGCAGCCGCCTTTGGCCTGCTCGGCAAGCAGAGTTTGATAGATGGTCGGCGGCCCCGGCAGAAAACTGATCTGTTGCGCCGCGATCAGCCGTGCCGCGCCAGCCGGGTCATAGACCGGCATCGGCACCACCGTGGCGCCATGCAGCAGGCAGGCGAGCCAGCCTGCCTTGTAGCCAAACGTATGGAAAAACGGGTTGACGATCAGGAACCGGTCTCCCGCCCGCAATGTCATCAGCGTTGCCCAGTCATGGAACAGGCTGACCACCTGGTAATGCGCGGTCAGCACGCCTTTGGGCGCGCCTGTGGTGCCAGACGTGAAGAGAATATCGCAGATATCCTCAGGGCCTACCGCCGCCAGCGCGGCATCCACCGCCGTGTCGGTCACGCCCGTCCCGCCAGCGAGAAACGCCGCCCAGCCCGTCTCGCCGGCATCGCCGAAGACGATTTTTCGTCGAAGCCCAGGCAGATCCTCCGCGGCCAACAGCGCCGCATAATCGGTGCCCAGGAAATTGCCGGCCATGCAGAGCATGACGGCATGGCCTCGCCGCAGAATATCGCCGGTCTCCCGGCCCTTATAGCGCGTGTTGAGCGGGATAATGACGCCGCCGCAGATCTGCACGCCCAGCGCCGCCAGGATCCATTCGCGCGAATTGGGCGCCCAGATGCCAACCGCCTCGCCATGGCGCAACCCGGCGGCCAGGAAGGCGGCCCCGGCGTCTCGCGCGCGCCGCCATAATTCGCAATAGCTCCAGCTCTCGCCATGCTCATGGATGGCGGTCGCCGGACCAAATGCGGCGGCGGCGGCGGCCACGGCGCCTGGAATACTGATCGGCGAAGCGAGCTGGTCTTTGAGCGTCACCCGCGGGGCTCCCGCGGCAGGCCGAGCGCGCGCTCGGCGATGATGTTGCGCTGGATCTGGTTGGTTCCGGCATAGATCGTGTCGGCGCGCGACATCAGATACATGTTCTGCAGCGGCGGGAACCCGCCATCGGCATTGCCAGTCTCGCCAGCCTGCCCCAGCACATCCATCGCCAGCTCGCCGAGATCGCGGTGCCATTGCGACCAATAAAGCTTGTAGGTGTAGCCCTCCGGCGCCGGCGCGCCGCCCTCGGCGGATGCGAGCATGCGCAGCGCGTTGTAACGCATGATTTTCAGCCCGATATGCGCCTGCGCCAGTTTCTGTCGGATCATCGGGTCGCGCGCTTTGCCGTTTTCGCGCGCGGCGGCGATGATCTGGTCCAACTCGGTGCGGAAATGCATCTGCTGCGCCAGCGTCGAGGCGCCACGCTCGAAGCCGAGAAGTCCCATGGCCACTTTCCAGCCTTCGCCATCCTCGCCGACGCGGTCGGCAATCTCTGCCACCGCGCCATCAAAAAATACTTCGGCGAATTCCGCCTCGCCGGTCATCTGCCGGATCGGCCGCACCGTCACGCCAGGCTGATGCATGTTCACCAGTAAAAAGGAGAGGCCCTTCGGCCCAGCCGAACCCGGCTGCGTGCGGCAGACGGCAAAACACCAATCCGCGATCATCCCCATGGAGGTCCAGATTTTCTGTCCCTCGATGCGGTATTTTCCGCCCTCGATCCACGCCCTGGTCCGCACATTGGCGAGGTCGGAGCCTGCGTTGGGTTCAGAATAGCCCTGGCACCAGATCGCATTGCCTTGCGCGATATCGGGCAGGAACCGCCGCTGCTGGTCGGCCGTGCCAAATTCCAGCAAGGTCGGCCCCGTCAGTTCCACGCCGAGATGCCCAATCCGCGCCGGCGCGCCGATGCGGGCATATTCCTCGGCAAACACCACCTGTTGCGCCAGGCTTGCATCGCGCCCGCCAAACGCCGCGGGCCAAGCGATACAGCTCCATCGCCCCGCCCCCAGCTCTTGTTCCCAGAGGCGGCGCTCCGCGATCCGCTCGACATGGTTATGCAGCCCGCGCAGTTGCGCGAACGGCCCAGCCAACCGGGCTTCTAGCCAGTCCGCGGCGTCGGCGCGGAAGCGTTCGAGTTCGGGGGCGAAAGCAAGCTGCATGGCGGCTTTAAAAACTCTCGAACAGGGCGGCGGCACCCTGGCCGCCGCCGATGCACATCGTCACCACGCCATATTTCAAACCCCGAAGCCGGCACGCATAGAGCACGTGCCCGGCCAGGCGCGCGCCGGTCATCCCGAACGGATGCCCGACCGCGATCGCACCGCCGTCGACATTGAGTTTCTCTGGATCAATGCCGAGCGTGTCCCGGCAATATAGCGCCTGGCAGGCGAAAGCCTCATTCAGCTCCCATAGTCCGATATCATCCATTTTGAGTCCCGCGCGGGCCAAGAGCTTGGGGACGGCGAAGACCGGGCCAATGCCCATTTCTTCGGGCGCGCAGCCGGCAACGGCGAAGCCGCGGATCGCGCCCAACGGATGCAATCCATATCTTTCGGCCAATTTCGCATCCATGAGCAGCATTCCGGCGGCACCGTCTGAAAGCTGCGAGGCGTTCCCGGCGGTGACATGCTTGCCCTCCTTGATGATCTCGCCATCCTTGAAAACCGGCTTCAGGCCTTGCAGCGCTGCCAGCGTGGTGTCGCCGCGGAAGCCTTCATCCTGCGTCAGGGTCACATCCTGATAGGTGACTTCGCCGCTCTCCTTGTTGGTCATGGTCTTGCGAGTGGCCAGCGGAGTCAGCTCGGCGGCGAAACGATGCGCCGCATGCGCCGCGGCGGTCCGAAGTTGGCTCGCCAAACTGAATTCATCCTGTGCTTCGCGGCTGATGCCATAGCGTTCGGCGACGATCTCCGCGGTCTCGATCATCTGCATCCACATATGCGGCATATGTTCCAGCACGGAGGGTGACCGAGTCCTGAAGCTGCTCTTGTGTTTGGTCTGGGTCAGGCTGATGCTCTCCACCCCGCCCGCCACCACAGCGGTCATGCCATCCACCATGATCTGTTTGGCCGCGGTGGCGATGGCCATCAGCCCCGAGCCGCATTGCCGGTCGATGCTGCTACCGGCGACCGTTTGCGGAAGCCCGGCGGAAGCGACTGTCAGGCGTCCGATATTATAGCCTTGGTTCCCCTGCTGCGAGGCGCAGCCCAGGATCAGGTCCTCGATCAGCGCGGGATCGATGCCGGCACGGCGGACCACCTCGGCCACCACATGGCCGGAGAGTGCGGCTGCGTCTGTATCATTATAGGCGCCACGATAGGCCTTACCGATGGGCGTGCGGGCGGCAGAGACAATAACGGCTTCTTGCATGGTTCAGGACTCCGGAAAATAACGGCTGATCGTGTCAGCAATACAGGCGGGTCTTTCCTCGCCTTCGATTTCGACAGTAATGCGCACCACCGATTGGATGGCACCGGCCTTGGCTTCCTCGACCTTGATGATCTCGCCCCGTCCGCGAATGCGCGCGCCCGCAGGCACCGGGGCCAGAAACCGCACGCGGTCGAGCCCCACATTCACGCCGGAGGAAAACCGCCGCACCTCCAGCATCTCCGGCAGGAATAGATTGACGAGGCTGAGCGTGAGGTAGCCGTGCGCGATGGTGCCGCCGAAAGGCCCCGCCTTGGCGCGCACAGGGTCAACGTGAATCCACTGTTTGTCGCCGGTCGCCTCGGCAAACCCGTCAATGCGCGTCTGCTCGATGCAGAGCCATCCGGTCGGCCCGAGCGCCGTACCTTCGGCGCCGAGCAGAGCCGCGGGAGAGGGGAAGATGGCGGCCATCACGCCCTCTGGCTCGACACGGAGACGACCTCACCGGTCATATAGCTCGAAAGATCGGAGGCCAGGAACATCATCACATTGGCGATCTCCCAAACCTCGGCCGGCCGGCCGAATGCCTCGCGAGTCACAAGCTCCGCCAGGGCTGCTTCGCTCGTCACCTTCGCCAGAAACGGATGCATCGCCAGGCTCGGGCTCACGGCATTGATCCGCACGCCATACTCAGCCGCCTCAATCGCCGAACAACGCGTGAAGGCCATCACCCCGGCCTTGGCGGCGGCATAATGCGCCTGCCCCTTCTGCGCGCGCCAGCCCAGCACCGACGCATTGTTCACCAGCACGCCGGATTTTGACGCGTACATCGCGGGTAGAAAGGCGCGTGTCATCCGGAACAGCGAAGTCAGCGTCACGTCGAACACGCGGTGCCATTGCGCGTCGGTCATCTCCACCACCGGAGCCTCGCCACCCAGCCCAGCGTTATTGATCAGCACATCCACCCGGCCAAATTCGCGTAACGCGGTATCGCGCAAGTTCTGCACCGCCGCCTCATCGGTCACGTCGCAAACGCAAACCAGTGGGCGGGCCCCGAGTTTATCCGCAATCCGGTCCGCCGCCTCCTCCAGCCGCCGCGCATGAAAATCGCTCAGCATCACCGTGGCACCTTCCTCGGCGGCGCGCTGCGCGGCGGAAAAACCGATGCCTGTCCCGGCGGCGGCGGTCACGACCACGGTCTTGCCCTTGAGCAGGCCGCGTGGTTCGGGATAGGCGGGTATGTTCATGATTGCTCCCGTAAAATCAGTTGCGCGATTGCCTCGCGCTGTTCACTCGCATCGCCGAACCAGGACGCGCTGGAGCGCGCGCGCTTGAAGTACAAATGCGCGTGGTGCTCCCAGGTGAAGCCGATGCCGCCATGCAACTGGATCGCCTCGCCGGCGCAGTATTGGTAGGTCTCGGAACACCAGGCCCGCGCCACGGCTGCGGCCTCCGCCAGCTCCGCGCCGGCCTCGTCGATGGCGGCGGCGGCGTAATACGCGGCCGAGCGCGCCGATTCCACGCGCAGCATCATATTCGCCATTTCATGCTTCATCGCCTGGAAGGAGCCGATCAGCCGGCCGAATTGCACACGCTGCTTGGCATAGTCCACGGTGGAGGACAGGCAGAACGCCGCGCCGCCGGTTTGTTCGGCCGCCAGCAGGCCGCTGGCCAGCGCCAGAACATGGGTAAAGGCCGCGCCACCGCCGCCGGGCGTGCCGAAAATCGCTTCATCCGGCACCGCCACATCGGCAAATCGCAGCAGCGCATAGGGGCGCGTCAAATCCATCGCCTGCTGGCGTTCTATGGCAATCCCTGGCGTGCTAGCGGGCAGCGCGATCAGGCTGATCCCGTCCGGCCCGGCGGCGGCAATGATCAGCACATCCGCGACATGCGCGAAACTCACGAAGCCGGCCGCGCCGCGCAGCACCCAGCCGCTCGCCGAGAGCGCCAGACGCGGCCCGATGGCCCGCGGCCCCGCCCAGCCGGCAGCCGGCGCAAACGCGAAGGCGGCTTTCAGCCGGCCCGCCGCCAGACCGGGCAAAAGCGCCAATTTCTGGGCCTGCGTGCCCGCTGCCAGAATGGCCTGCACCGCCAATACGGCGGTTTCAAAAAACGGGATCACCGCCAGCCTTGCGCCGGTTTGTTCCAGCACCAGCGCCATCTCAACCGCGCCCAGCCCGGCCCCGCCGAAGGCCTCCGGCACCAGCAGCCCGGCAAAACCCATTTCGCCCGCCAGCCCCGCCCAGAGCGCGGCATCGAACCCCGCCGGTTCCGCGATCACCTCGCGCAGCCGCGCAAGATCCGCCGCCTCGGCAAGATAGACCTCGGCTGTTTCGCGAATCGCCTTCTGGTCAGCGCTGAGCGCGAAGTCCATGCGGGACCTCCTTGAGAAGGGCCTTACGAAACTGCCCAGGCAGGTCAAGGAAAGAAAAGAACTTCTTTTTGTGAACAAAAAGAACCGGTCCGCCGGGCGGCAAAAAAACTTTGTTGATTTCAGTTCCGGGTTGTTTCAGCACCGCGCGAAGCGGAACAAAAGTTTTTTGGTTCTTGCGTCCCGATGGCGTAGCGGCGACGCCGCGAAATCTGAACCGGGCCGCCATGCAAGGTTCAAAAAAGAACTTCTTGCTTTTTGCTTGCTTCCTCATGTGCCATAAACCCGCTTCGCAGGGCGCCTTGCATCGATCAGCCCGCGCACCACCGGCCCCAATTCCTCCGCCGCCCAGCGCGCGCCCTTGTCCACGGCCGGGCTGTCGGTCCAGCCTTCGGAGAGAAAAATCTTGCCGCCTTTCAGCTCGAAGACCTGGCCCGTGACATCGGCGGATTGCGCGCTGCACAGCCAGGCAACCAGAGGCGCCATGTTTTCCGGTGCATAGACGTCGAACTCGCCCGCTTTCACGTCCATGTCGAACGCGCCCGTGGCGGTCATGCGCGTGCGGGCATTCGGGGCCAGCGCATTGGCGGTAATGCCATATCGTGCCAGCTCCGCCGCCTGCACCAAGGTGAGCGTGGCGATCCCGGCCTTGGCGGTGGCATAGGCGCTCTGGCCGATACTGCCCTGCAGCCCGGCGCCGGAGGTGGTGTTGATGATCCGCGCATCGATTTTCTGGCCGGTTTTCTGCTGCGCCCGCCAGTAATCAACCGCGTGGCGGCTGGTGCAGAAATGCCCCCGCAGATGGACCCGGATGACGGCATCCCATTCCTCCGGCGTGCAGGACACGAACATGCGGTCGCGCACGAACCCGGCATTATTGACCACGGCGTGCAACGTGCCGAACGTATCCAGCGCGCTCCGCACCATCCGCGCGCCGGCATCCCAGTCGGTCACGTCCCCGGTATCGGCGACGGCCTGGCCGCCGAGCGCGCGGATCTCATCCACCACCGTCTCGGCCGCCCCCTTGGCGGCGCCGGCCTCGCCATGCGTACCCACGCCCAGATCATTCACCACCACCCTGGCGCCCTCGGCGGCCAGCCCCAAAGCATAAGCGCGCCCAAGCCCGTTGCCCGCACCGGTCACGATCACCACGCGTCCCGCGCAAATTCCTGACATCACATTGCCTCGCTTGCGAAAGTCGTTTCCGGTCCAAGTGGCGCGCTTGCGATGCGCGCCAGCACGCGGCCGCGGTGAAATCCCGGCCCGCCCCAGGCCGCACCCAGCGCCAGCGCGCGCTTGAGCAGGAAATGCACATCCACCTCCCAGGAATAGCCCATGGCGCCATGCACCTGCAGCGCGGTGCGCGTGGCCAGGTCCGCCGCCTCCGCCGCCACGAGCTTGGCATGGCTGATCCGCGCCCGGCCGAACGCATCCTGCCGCGGCATGGCGGCGGCGGCGTAGATGACCGGCCGGGCAAATTCCACCTTCACCTGCGCGTTGGCGAGCAGATGCTTCACCGCCTGATAGGCGCCGATCGGCTTGCCGAACTGCTCGCGGGTTTTGGCGTAGTCCACCGCGAGATCGATGGCCCGCTGCGCCAGACCCGCGCATTGCGCCGCGGCAAACAGCGCGCCGCGTTCCAGCGCATCGTCCCAAAGGCGCGTATCCGTCGAAATCGGGGCTGCATGGGTCCATTCCACGCTGAACAGACGCCGGAACGGGTCGGTGCTTATCTGCCGGGTGAGCTTCACCGCGTCTGGACTGGCCAGATACGTTACGCCCCCGCGTTGCAGCAGCAGACCCGCCGCCGTGTCGGCGTCCAGCACGAACGGGTTGATGCCATGGCCGATGGCCAGGCTATTTGCCGGGTTCGCCAGCAGCTTATGCGCCGGGTCGATCGCCGCCAGCAGCGGCGCGGCGACGCCGGCACTTTCCACCAGCGGCTCGGGCAGTGCCGCATAACCGGCGGCCTCCGCAACCAGTACGAAATCCACCGCCTCCAATCCCAGGCCGCCGGCATTCTCCGGCAGCATCGTGGCGGTCAGCCCGGTCTCCACAATCGCCGTCCAGCGCGCCGAATCGCGCGCCTTGCCCTGCGCCAGAAGCCCGCGCAATTGCGCGCTGGTGCAGGTATCCGCGAAGAGTTTGCGCGCCGTCTCGGCGATCATCAGCTGTTCGGGGGAGAAACTAAAATCCATTGCGGCGTCTCTCAAGGCAAGCAATGAAGCAATTACTTTTCTGAAAAAAAGTAACCAAAAAACGTTTGCTCGCCGGAGCCGTTGGCCTGGCCAAAGCTCCCAAGGGCAAAAGTTTTTTGGTTCTTTTTTTCAAAAAAGAACGTCTTGCTTGCTTTGCGCGAACCATCACAATTCAACGCGGCAGGCCGAGCATGCGCTCGGCGATGATGTTGCGCTGAATCTCGTTGGAGCCCGCATAAATCGGCCCGGACAGGGAAAAAACATACCCTTCCAGCCAGTCTCCAACATCCTGCGCGCCGGGCGCTTCGGGCAGCAATTCGGCGTCGGGACCGAGCAAGGCCAGCCCGGTCTGATAGAGATGAATATCCATCTCGGACCAGAAGATTTTATTGGTGCTGGCCTCCGGGCCGATCTTGCCGCCGGCCAGCAACCGGCTGCTCATGGCATAAATGGTCAGCGCATAGGCCTGCGCATTCATCCAGGCCCGCGCCACCTCCGGCGCCAAGGCCGGGTCGGCATCATTGCCCTTAGCGTCGTATAGCGCGGCCAGCCTTGCCGCCGCCTGCTGGTAGCGCGCCGGCGAGCGCAGCAGCAGCCCGCGCTCGAACCCCGCCGTGGCCATGCAGATATGCCAGCCCTGGCCTTCATCGCCGAGGCGGTTGAACAGCGGCACCCGAACATTCTCCAGGAACAGCTCGGCAAACCCGATATGTCCGTCCATCTTGCGGATCGGGTTGACCGTGACGCCCGGCGCATCGAGCTTGAAGAACACCAGGGACATGCCCTTGTGCCGCTCGGTGCCCGGGCTGCGGAACAAGCCAAACGCCCAATCGGCGAAGGCCGCGCGCGATGACCAGATTTTATGCCCGTTGAGCACCAGCGCGTCGCCATCCTGCACGCCGGTCGCGCGGATCTGCGCCAGATCGCTGCCCGCCTGCGGCTCCGACCAGGCCTGCGCCCAGATTTCCTCGGATGAAGCCATCGGCGGTAGAAACCGCGCCTTTTGTGCTGTCGTGCCGAATTCCATCATCGTCGGCGCCAGCAGGCAGATGCCGTTCTGGTTCACCCGGCCCGGCGCCCCGGCGCGGTAATATTCTTCCTCGAAGATCAGCCATTCGATGAGATCAAGCCCACGTCCGCCATATTCCGTGGGCCAGCTCACCACGCTCCACCCGCCATCATGCAGGGTGCGCTCCCATGCCCGGTGCGCTTCAAAACCCGCGCGCGAGCCATCAAAATGCGGCAGCCTCGCCGCGGGTACGCGCGCCGCCAGCCAGTTCCGTGCTTCTTGACGGAATGCTTTCTGGGCTCTGGTATATTTCAAATCCATGGCGATCCTGCCAGCCGTTCCCTTTGAAGCGTCAACCCAAGTCCCGGCGCGGGCGCGCGCCGGCGTTCACGCCTTATGGTGCGCCCAGACATGTCCCCAGTCGGAGACCGACATTGACGTGGTCGGTACCCAGGTTGCCGGATCGATCTGCATGCCCTGGCAACCATATTCGATGTCAAAACCGCTCGGCGTGCGGACGTAGAAGGAGATCATCTTGTCGTTGACATGTTTGCCCAGGGTCGCGGAGATATGCGCGCCGTGTTTTTGCACGCGATCATAGGCGCGGCCGACATCGTCGATGCTGGCAACTTCGAGCATGATGTGCACCGCGCCGTTCGGCGACTCGGGCAGTTCGCCGAGGGCGATGCTATGATGCCGGCCGTTGCTGGCATGCAGGAACGCGAAGCCGACGCCAGGATCCTCGGGTCCGCCGCCTTGCAGATAAAAGCGCCCGAAATCCGTATCCCCAAAGCCGAGCACGTCTTTATAGAAAGCGTAGGTTTCCGCGAAATTTGGCGCGGTCAGCACCACATGTCCAAGACCCATTTTGCCGCTCTCGCCGGTGACAAATCCGGTCACGCCGGCAGGCGAAGCGAAGGGAACATAATCCAGAAACCGCCCGAAGAACAGCTCGAATGGATGGCCCTCAGGGTCGGAAGACCGTGCGAGCCTCGTTACGGCGCGTGATCTGGTCAGCATGACATCGGCAAGTTCGACCGGCCTGCCAGCCGCCCGCAGCCGCTCCAGAGCGGCATCGAACGCCGCGGCCGAAGCGTACTCCCAGCCCGGCATCACAAAGGCGTCGCGGCTGCCTTTTTGCACCCAGATGCGGAACGGCCGGTCATCCAGCCGGAACAGCAGCACATCGCTGGCGGGTGAGGGCGCGCTCATGAGGCCAAGCACGTCGGACCCAAAAGCCACCCATGCGCCGAGGTCCTGGGCTTCAGCAATAACATATCCCAACGATGCAACCGCCATATTCACTCCCCTGCCGCTTGCTGCGCGGATTGTCATCTTGAACCGTGGCACGAAGTTTTAGGGCTGGCTAATTGCGTTGTCAACATACAGAAATCTGACGCAATATGGGAATTTTTAAATTTAATATGCCATAATTGCGTTTTTGTGCTGAAGATTAATCACGTTTCCTCTATCCGTGAAAGGGGTGGTGGCCGCCGATAAAAGACGGAGAAGCCGACAACGCGGCACGGCGAGCCGCATCCCCAACCTGTTGATGGATCACCGGAATGCAGGCATTTCCGGCCAAAAACCCCGGGGTTTACGTCTGGCCGGACCAGGGTCGAGTTCGTAAAAAAGATTGCACAGGCTGCTGGCCTTGGGGCGCACGATCCGGTCGACAGCGTTCGAGCAACACCTTCGATGTAAAACGAAAAAATAACCTAAAAAATACGCGTATCACTGTCTTTCTGATATTTTATCATTAATATGCGTTGACCTTGTTATAAGAATTGTCGTAAGTAGCTCCGTCCAAGAACGGCTGCGCCGAATTAGCCGTCATAAAACCAACGCGTACGACATGGAGGATAAAAATGTTTTGGGATCGCGGAGTGCACACGTCTCTCAGGAAACGGCTCTTATGCGACGGGTCGGCGTTTTGCTGGTCGGTGACCTTGGGGATGAGCGCCGGGCTCGTTTGCGTCGCGGCACCGGCTGCCAGGGCTTACAACGTGTATTCGGGGACCGTCGGCGGCAATGATCTGGAGATCAACCTCAATACCACTGTCGAATATTCCAACATTTTGCGGGTCAACAGCCCTTCCAGCGCGCTGACCAGCGACATCAATGCCAATGACGGCGATCTAGACCTGCAGCACGGCCTGGTCGATAACACATTTGACATCCTGCCGGTGTTTGACCTCGTCTACGGCAATTACGGCGTGCATGTCAGTGGCGAGGCGTTTCTCGACACGGCTTATCTGGGCCGCACCCAGAACAGCTCCGCATTATCCTACAACCCATATTCCACGGATAGCCGCCATTTCACCAGCGCCACGCGCAACGTGAATGGTGAGAACGCCGTCCTGCTCGATGCCTTTGCGTATGGCACGCAGTATTTTGATGGCGGCGCGCAATCGCTCACTGTCAAGATTGGCCGCCAGACCTTGCTCTGGGGTCAGAGCCTGTATTTCCCAACCAATGGCATCGCCGCGGGTCAGGCGCCGATCGACGTCATTAAGGCCAATGGCCTGCCAAACGCCCAGTCGCAGCAGGTGTTCCTGCCGGTCGGCCAAGCCGTCGTGACCTATTCGCCAAACCAAGCGCTGAGCTTTCAGGCCTATTACCAGTTTGAATGGAAGCCGGATTCGCTCGAAGGTGTCGGCTCGTATTTCAGCACCACGGATATTTTGGACAAAGGTGGGCAGCGCATCATCGGCGCCGAGCCGATTCCCGCCTATGGATATCCGGGCTTTTACCTCTATCGCGTCAAGAATTTGCAACCCTCCAGCCGGAACGGCCAGTTCGGCGCGGCGGTTCAGGGTGCCATTGGTTCGTTCGATCTGGGTCTGTATGCGCTGCGCTATGACGCCAAAGCGCCGGAGGGTGTCTATAGCGGGCTGGCATCCGTCGCGGGCGCGAATTTGCCGGGCAACGGGGCGAGCTACTGGCTTGTCTATGGTCGCGACATCCAGGCCTATGCAGGCTCCTTCTCCACCACCGTCGGTGATGCCAATGTCGCGGGTGAGATCTCGGGCAAGCGAAATCTGCCGTTGGTCAGCGTGGTGTCGCCCTTCGTGCTCACCTATCCCGGTAGCAATAATGCGGGCGACCTGTTTCCGGTCGGCAGCACCTATGCGGCCCAGCTCTCCACCATCTATCTGACCCCGCCTTTGCCGCTTGATCCCGGCGGTGTGACGATCACGGGCGAAGTTGCCATGAACCATGTGCTATCGGTCGATAAGAACAAGGCGGCGCTGGAGCCTGGCCGCGACAACACCGCCGCGGCGTTCGATCTGGTGCTTTCTCCAACCTATGACGAAGTGCTCCCCAGCCTGAACCTCAGCTTCCCGATTGGTTTGAAATACAACTTCCTTGGCCGCTCACAAATTGACTCGACGATGAACCACGGCACCGGCACCATCAATTTTGGTGTGTCCGCGACATACCGCCAGGTCTGGACAGCTTCTTTGACCTATCAGGACTACTTCGGTAAGGCTGACCCAACGCTTAATCCGCTCGCGGATCGTGGCTATGTATCCTTCAGTGCCCAGCGCACATTCTAAAAAAAAGAGGTAGGAAATGAACCGGCGTAAATTTAGTATTCTTGGCGCAACCGGCCTTGCCGCAATGTCGGCGGGGTTGGGGAATATCCGTCCTGCCCGCGCGGCAGCCGACCCTGGCCTGCTGAAAACCACGCTGACGCCGTTCGGGGCCGAGCGCGCGGGCAATGCCGCGGGCACTATCCCTGCCTGGACCGGCGGACTTACCGAGCTTCCGCCCGGCTGGGACGGCTCGCAAGGGGTCATGCCTGACTTTTTTGCCAATGACGCAAAACTGTTCAGCATCGATTCCAGCAATGTCGAGCAGTACAAGGATAAATTGGCCATCGGCACGGTGCTGATGATCCAGAAATATGGGTTGCGTCTCGACGTCTACCCGACCCACCGCACCCAGTCCGCGCCTCAATGGGTCTACGATAACGCCGCCACCAATGTGACCACGGCGCAGAACGATCCGCATGGCGCGAAATATGGGTTCTTGAACGCTTATGGCGCGCCGCCCTTCCCAATCCCGGACCAGGACCCCGCCGTCGCCGGCGCGCAATTGATGTGGAATCACGCCGTCCAGTGGCAGGGCACGGCCTATACGCGCACCATGGGCAACTTTCTGGTGGATAGCACCGGTGCGGTGATCCTGGCTGATCAGCAGAAGGAGCACGCCTACTACCTCTACTACATCCAGGGCAAGACGGCCGCGGATTATCAGGGGCTGTACGGCAAATATTATGTCGAACATCAAGGCCCGGCCTCGCTGGAGGGGCAGATCGCGATCGACTGGGCACCGACAAACACCTACGCCACCCCTGACCGCGTCTGGACCTATCTGCCGGGGCAGGGGCGCATGCGCGCATCCCCGGATTTGGAATATGATACCCCGGCCCCTTCGTTCAGCGACTATGCGAACCAGGACGAGTACGATGTTTTCCTCGGCGCGCTCGACCGGTATGACTGGAAATTATTGGGCAAGCAGGAAATGTTTATCCCATACAACAATAACAAAGCCGGTCTGGCGACGGTTGCCCAAGCACATTTGCCGCACTTTCTGAACCCTGACGTGGTCCGCTGGGAGCTGCACCGCGTTTGGGTGATCGATGCGGTCGTGGCACCCGGCAAGCGCAATGTGCTCGCGCATCGCCGGCTTTATCTCGACGAGGACACCTATGCCGCCGCGCTGGGCGATAGCTGGGACGCGCAGGGCAATTACTGGCGCCACTGCAACACGCTGATGATGAACCGGCCGGATTATCCGGCCGGGGCATTGTTTGGCGCGCTGGCGAATTACGATTTGCAAGCCGGGCATTACCTCACCTCGACCGGCCAATGGAATGAGGCGCCATTTAACACACCGGTTAATTTCGCGGTGCCGCCGGTTGAGATTTTTAACCCTCGGACTATGGCGGCCCTGGCGCAATATTGACTTGCAAGGACGATGCGGGTGCCGCCGCATCGTCCTTTCTAACAGCTTGAAAGATTCCTATTTGTTGATGTCTGTACACACCAAGCGCCAGGGCGGATTTGCCGCCCTGGCCGCGATTTTTCCTGGGCTGGTGTTGCTTGGCATGCTGTCCCTAGGGACTGGTGCAAATGCACAGACCGACCTGACCGACCTCAGCCTGCCTGCCATTGCGGTCAAGGCGCCATCGCGGGTTTTTCTGGATGCGATCGCGCGCGCCGGTGACCGGCTTGTCGCGGTTGGCGAGCACGGCGTGATCATTTATTCCGACGATAATGGCCGCTCTTGGCATCAGGCCCAGGTGCCGGTGGATGTTTTGCTGACCGCCGTTGCCTTCGCCACGCCGCTCGATGGCTGGGCCGCCGGACATTTTGGCGTCATTCTGCACACGGAAGATGGTGGTTTGACCTGGCAGAAACAGCTTGACGGGGTCGGCGTCAACGAACTCGCCGTGCGGGCCGCCCAGATCGCGCAAGCGGCGAACCTCAATCTACCGGCCGTGCCGCTGGCCGACAAGCGCGCCGCCAAATTTCTGGCGGACGGGCCAGACCGGCCGTTTCTGGCGATTTTGGCCATGAGCGCGAAAGATGCCATCGTCGTCGGTGCCTACCGCCTCGCGGACCGCACGGCCGATGGCGGCAGGACCTGGCAAGATATGAGCCTGGTGGTCGGCGATGCGTTCAGCCATAATCTCTACGCCATCACGCAGGCGGGCAGCAATTTATACATCGCGGGCGAAACCGGTCTGGTGTTCCGTTCGACGGATAACGGCCAGACCTTCCCGCAAGTCACGCTGCCCGCCGCCGGCACCGCTTCGGCGGAGGTCAGTGCCAGTGACACCGACACGACACCTTATACCGCCGCCACGCTGTTTGGCATTCTGGGCGCGCCGGATGGCAGTCTGTTCACCTACGGCGTTGCTGGGCAGGCCTTCCACAGCAAGGATAACGGCACAACCTGGCAGCCCGTAGCGCTTGGCACCAGTGCCAATCTTACCGCCGCCATTGTCCTGAAATCCGGCGCCATTCTGCTGGCCACGCAATACGGAACTTTGTACCTGAGCACGGATGAGGGACAATCTTTCAAGCCAATGTCCCAAATCGTGCCTCTGGCACTCGCCGGCATGGTCCAGGCGCGGAATGGTTCGGTCGTCATGGTCGGAATCGGCGGTGCGGTGAGCCTGCCCGCGGCTGATTTCGCCCAATCTAAATAGACCGGAGAATATCTCGTGTATCAGCCAAAACGATCAGACGTGATGCAGGTCAAGACTCTCGCGGACTTCGACCATCAATCCGGCTCCATCGTTGAAAGGCTGTTGTTCAACAATCGTCCTCTGATCCTCTCGATATGCCTGCTGTTGACCATCTTGTCGATCTTCTCGGCGCTGCATGTCCGGATCAGCGCCAGTTACGACAAGATGCTGCCCACGCAGCAGCAATTTATCGTCAATTATTTCAAGCATTACAGCGATTTGCAGGCGCAAGGTAACGCTATCAGCATCGACGTCGAAGCCAATCAGGGGACCGTCATCGATTCCAAATATCTCGCCACGCTGCAGAAAATAAACGATGCGGTTTTCCTGCTGCCAGGCGTCGACCGCGGGTATATGACCTCGCTATGGACGCCGGCGACCCGCTGGATGGCCGTGACCCCAGACGGATTGTCCGGTGGTCCGGTCATTGATTCCTCGGCCTATGACGGCAGCCCCTCAGCACTCGATACCGTGCGCCAGAATATCGGCAAAGCCGGCATTGTCGGCAGCATTGTCTCCGATGATTTCCGTTCCAGCATGATTTATGTTCCGTTGATGGAGAAGAACAACATCACCGGCGCGCCCTTGGATTATGGCGATGAAGCGCGGCGGCTGAATGCGATCCGTGCGGAATTTGACTCCCAGGGCGTGACCCTGCACATCATCGGTTTCGCGATGGTGGTGGGTGACTTGATCAACGGCATCACCCGCGTGCTCAGCTTCTTCGGACTTTCAGTCGTCATCGCCATCACTATATTATTTTGGTACACGCGCTGCATTCGCAGCACCTTGCTGGTTGTCACGGCCTCCATCACCGCGGTTCTCTGGCAGATCGGCCTGCTTACCGTTCTGGGGGAAGATCTCAACCCGTATTCGGTGCTGGTGCCCTTCCTGATCTTTGCCATCGGCATGAGCCACGGCGCGCAGAAGATGAATGGCGTGATGCAGGATATCGGGCGCGGCGCCCATCCGCTCATCGCGGCCCGCTATACGTTCCGCCGCTTGTTCCTGGCAGGCTTCGCAGCCCTAACCTGCGATGCGGTCAGTTTCGCGGTGCTGCTGACGATTCGCATTCAGGCCATTCAGGACCTCGCATTGATCGCCAGCATAGGCGTCGCCATCCTCATCTTCACCAACCTCATCATGCTGCCCATGCTGCTGAGTTATACCGGCGTGAGCAAAAAAGCCGCGTTGCGATCGTTGCGGGAGGAAACAAACACCGACGCCGACGCCAAGGTGCATCCCATCTGGCGGTTCCTCGATCTTTTCACCCAGCGCAACTACGCGCTGGCAGCGATTATCGGCGCGGTGGCCGTGGCAGGCCTTGGCTGGTATGTCGGGCGCAATGTCCAGGTGGGCGACCTTGCCCCCGGAGCGCCAGAGTTGCGCCAGACTTCGCAATATAATCATGACAATAGCTATATTCTGGACCATTACACCATTGGCAGTGACAAATTCGTCGTGCTGATCGATTCCGTGCCAGGCCATTGCGACGACGTAAAGAACATTGTGACCATGGATAATCTGGAGTGGCGTCTGCAGCAAATGCCCCAGGTTATGTCGACCAGTTCGCTCGCCAGCTTCTCTCAGGAGCTGAGCATGCTGATGACCGAGGATTCTCCTAAATGGTACACGTTGATTCCAAATCAGGCGCAGATCAACGACAATATCAACTATATGCCGGATTCGATTCAGAACTCCGATTGCTCCTTTGCCCCGGTTTATGTCTCCCTGTCCGACCATAAGGCGTCCACGTTGAAGGCCGTGGTCAAAACCGTGCAGCAATTCGCGGCCGAACCGCAGAACCGGAGTCCGTACTTCAAAATCGAGCTGGCGGGCGGCAATGCCGGCATCGCGGCGGCCACCAACATCGTGATCGAGCAGGCCAACCGGCAGATTCTGCTGCTGGTCTACGCTTCGGTCATCCTGTTCTGCTTTATTACCTTCCGCAGCTGGCGGGCCGTGGTCTGCACGGTCATCCCGCTTATCATCACCTCGATATTGTGTCAGGCGCTCATGGTCTGGCTTGGCATTGGCATCAAGGTTGCCACGCTTCCGGTGATCGCGCTCGGGGTCGGCATCGGCGTGGATTACGCGCTCTATGTGCTCAGCATTGTGCTCAAACAGCTGGGGGATGGGGCGACACTTTCGGAAGCCTACTATCGGACGTTGCAATTTACCGGCAAGGTCGTGCTGCTGACCGGCTTCACCCTGGCAACGGGTGTCGCCACCTGGATTTTCGCCCCGATCAAATTCCAGGCGGATATGGGCATTCTGCTCGCCTTTATGTTCCTTTGGAACATGCTGGGCGCCCTGATCCTGTTGCCAGCCCTGGCCTATTTCCTGCTGCCGCATCGGCGAATCCCGCCGGCCATCTAAAAACCGCCATATTCGTAGAAAAGGTGAGAATTTTTTGACGACTCCCGCACGGATGTGAGGCTTGACGCTGGACCTGACTGAGTGAATACGTTAATCCAACAAACGAACCATGTCGTGACATTCGTTAAGCTTGAGTGAGCAGGATATAAATAATTGGACATACGTCGCTGTTTTGATATTTTTAAGAAAAATCCGCTAAAATGAAGCTTCGGAAAGGCAAACATTCTGGGGCGGTCAGCCTCGATGCGGTGGATAAAGGGATCATCGAGATTCTCACGGCAAATGGCCGTGCCACAAATCAGGAGATTGCGACGAAACTCTCGGTGACACCCGCCACCGTTTCTTCCCGCCTGACCAGGATGGAAGAGCAACGTGTGATGAAAGTTGTCGCGGTCACGGATTTCGCGGCGCATGGCTATCAAATTCTCCTGGCCATCGGTGTCCGCGTGAAGGGCAGGGCGGTGAGCGATGTCGCCCACGACCTTGCCGCACTGCCCGAAGTATTCAGCCTGAACATCATGCATGGAAGTTATGATATCGAAATGCTGGTGGTCCTGCACGAGTTTGATGAAGCGCGGGTATTCCTCAATGACCATGTCAGCCCGATCAAGGGAATCGATGAACTCAATGCTGGCATCGCCGCCGACATCAAGAAATTTGAATTCAATATCGCGCCGCTATGAACGCCATTTCACTCGACGAGCAAGACCAGAAAATCATCGAGGCCTTCAGCCGCGACGGCCGCGCGTCCAACCGGCAGATCGCGCAGGAGCTGGAAGTGACGGAGGGCACCATCCGCACCCGCGTCAAACGGCTGCAGCGCCGCGGCCTCCTGCAGTTCACCGCGGTGCGCAGTTTCAAATTTGCCGGTTCACCGAATTTGGTGATGATGGGCATTCATGCCGACCAAAGCTCGGTGCCGGAGCTGGCCGAACTCCTGGCCGCAATGCCCGATATCGGTTGCGTGGTGGTCATGCTCGGGCGCTTTAACCTCATCGCGATGGGGTTGTTCACCACGCTGGAACAAGTGGACACCTATATCAATACCCGCATCCGCACCTTGGCCGGCGTGAAACATGTTGAAACCTCGATTGCGATTCACAACGTAAAATACCGTAGCGCCATTGCGCGCATCACGACCGCCAATGTCCTCGACACAAACGGCAATGCCGACGAATCGGCCGAAGACTCCGAGTAGCCGTGCCTTTTTCTCCAAGGAAAGGCAAAGCAAGGAAGCACTTCTTTTTGTGAAAAAAAAGAAGCAAAAAAACTTTATGAATTTCAATTCCGGGTCGTTTAAACACCGCGCGAAGGGAAGCAAAAAAGTTTTTTGGTTCTCGCGTCCCGATGATGGAGCGAAGCGAAGTCTGAATCGGCATGCCCAGGATGGTTCAAAAAAGAGCCTCTTGATGTTGCGGATGGTCGAGGCACAGCGATTGGCGCATCTAAAACCTGTCGTATTGGCTGGTGGGAAACACATCGCATTGGTTTGCGCCGATAAACCGTGCGACGCTGGATAGCATCATTGCCTCATTTGCATCCGTCGCAGCCACATCTCCGGGGCAGCCAAAATAGACCGTCCGGTCATTCAACGCTTCCAGCGGGAAGCATTCCTCGACAATCGACCACACCTCCGCAGGTCCTGGCAGCACCGGCCGAACCACAAGGTTCTGACAATATTCAAAGGTGGATTGCAAATCGATGGCCGGCTGCGTGTGGAGATCCTGCCATGTCGTTCGCCAGTCCTCACGCGTCATCGCCGGATTTGCAAGCAGAATCGCGATTTGCGAGAAGCCCGGTGAACGCGCGCCAAATTCAGCCGGGGGTGCCGCGCGGCGAATGGGTGTCGACTCGCTCACCAGCCAGCATTGCACTTGGCGGCTCACGCCCGCCAACGCCGCGTCAATCCCCAGACGGCGGGGCGGGTAGGCGGTATCCACCCAGAGCTGCACCATGGCATCGGGCGAGGGATTCAGAACCGAAAAACAAGGGCTGCTGCCGCCCGCCACCGCTTCGTCACGCAGGTTCAGGCGCAGCTGCCGCACCAGCGGCTTGAGCGTGGCCGCCACGCTGCGGCGAAGTGCCGCGTTAAACGCCCCGGCGGTGGTGTTTTCCCGCCGCCATAGCGCATAGATGAGTTTCTCCATTTGCGGCGATTTCCTCCGGCCCGCTTGCGCCTAACGCCGCGCCGCCACGCTCTTGCCGGCCTGCCGGCCGAAAAAGCTGCTATCGGCCAGGCTAAGCCCGGAGCTGTAACCCGCCCCCCAGCGCGGCAACCCCGAAGTTGTGCGCCCGGCCGCGTAAAGTCCTGGAATCGGCGCGCCCGCCAGGTCCAGCACCTCGCCGCTGGGCAGCGTCTCTAACCCGCCCAATGTGAAGTATGAGAAAAAACTCTGGGATGGGACAAAAGCGAGCGCCGCAAAGGGGGGTTCATTTAAGGGCTTCAACCATTTTGCGGCTTTCTGCCAGGCCGGGTCACGGCCCTGGGCGGCTTGCGCATTATACTGCTCCACGGTACCCGCCAGCGCGCCGGGCGCAAAGCCGAGTTCCAGCTCCACCTCTGCCCAGCTTTCTCCCACCGCGGCAAGTTCGACATTGGCGAGTGCCATCGGACGCGCAAAAATGGCGTTATCGGCGAGCAGCCACACCCGGTCGCCTGGCTGGTCAAGGGCGACCCGCATCACCCGGCCATGATAGCAATCCTCGTTGATGAAACGCTGCCCGGCGCGGTTGACAAAAATGCCCTTCACCAGGGATTCCGGCGGATACCAGGGGCAGGTGCAGAAAAACTCGTCCATATGGATCACCCGCGCGCCGGCGGCTTGTCCCATGAGAATGCCAGACCCGTCATCAATGGTGCCAATGGGCTGCGAGCAGCGCAACGCCGCCGGCGCATGGATGCGCAGCATCTCCCGGTTCATGCAGAATCCGCCGGTTGCCAACACCACCCCGCGTCTGGCGCGCACCGCGAGGTCCTGACCATTGCGCCGCACCATGACACCTTCGACCGCTCCGCCCCGCAAAATCAGGGCCCGGCCGCGCGTGTTCTCCTGCACGTTCACCCCCGCCTCGCGCACGCGCGCCTCCAATATGTCGACGAGCTTGCGCCCGCCCCCATAGCCTTCAAGCTGAATGGTATGGCCACGCGGCGCCGGCTTCGCTGCCGCGCTATACGGCCAGGCTTCCTCGCTGCCGGACCAGATCAGCGTGTCATCCGTCTCAGGCTCGATGATCTTGCCCGGCACGAAGCTGCCTTTATAGGGCACGCCCTGGCGCTGCAGCCATTCAAAATGGTCGACCGATTGCTGGGCATAGAGCGCGATTTTCGCCAAATCCGGGTCCGGACCGCCGGTCAGGGTGAGATAGGCCTGGAAATCCTCCGTCGCGTCGGTAAAGCCGGCGGCGCGTTGCGCCGAAGATCCGCCTGAGCCGCCAATATACATTTCCCCGCCGGAAATTGCCGAGGCGCCGCCACTGCCTGCAGCGGCCTCGAACAGGGTGACCACCGCGCCAGCGCGTGCCGCCTCAAGCGCCGCGCAGGCGCCAGCGATGCCAAAGCCGAGCACGGCGACATCGGTTTCGATATCCCAGGCGGTAATCGAACCCGCGGCGACCGGGTATTCTGGCCGCGCGTTCACGCGGTGATCTCTCGGGCTTTCAGCAAGTCCAGGGCAACATCGACGATCATATCCTCCTGGCCACCGACCATTTTGCGGCGGCCCAGCTCCACCAGGATCGCCCGAGTGTCCAGACCATAATCATCCGCCGCTTTTTCGGCGTGACGCAGGAAGGATGAATACACCCCCGCATAGCCCAGGCTCAGTGTCTCACGGTCCACCCGCACCGGGCGGTCCTGCAGCGGGCGGACCAGGTCTTCCGCCGCATCCATCAGCGCCATCACGTCACAACCGTGATTCCAGCCTTTGCGGTTGGCCGCGGCGATAAACACTTCCAGCGGCGCATTGCCCGCCCCAGCACCCATACCGCACAGGCTCGCATCGATCCGCACTGCCCCTTCCTGCGCCGCAACGATGGAATTCGCGACGCCGAGCGAGAGATTGTGATGTGCATGCATGCCGCGCTGGGTTTGCGGCTTCAATACTTTATCATACGCGCGCAAGCGGTCGCGCACGCCATCCATGTCGAGCGCGCCGCCGCTATCGGTCACATACACGCAATGCGCGCCATAGCTCTCCATGAGCAGCGCCTGTCCGGCCAGCGCGTCCGGCTCGATCATATGGCTCATCATCAGAAACCCGGAGACATCCATGCCAAGGTCGCGCGCGATGCCGATATGCTGCCTGGAAACATCCGCTTCCGTGCAATGCGTTGCCACGCGCACCGAGCGCACGCCGAGATCATAAGCGCGGCGCAGATCCTCTTCCGTGCCCAAACCCGGAAGGATCAGCGTGGTGAGCACCGATCTGGTCAGCACTTCCGCCACAGCTTCGAGCCACTCCCAATCCGTATGCGCGCCAAAGCCATAATTGAAACTCATGCCGCTCAGGCCGTCGCCATGCGCCACCTCAATGGCATCCACCCCGGCCGCGTCCAAGGCCTGAGCGATTTTCTTCACATGTTCAACGCCATACATGTGCCGCACCGCATGCATGCCGTCGCGCAGCGTAACGTCCTGGATGTAGAGCCGGTCCGCCGTCACATCGAAATTGCTCATCTTCAGACCTCGGCCTTTGCCAATTTCGCCGTCTCGCCGCGGCGGGCGAGGATTTTTGCCGCGATAAGTTCGCCGGTGGCCTTCGCCGCGGCGGTCATGATGTCGAGATTGCCGGAATAGCTCGGCAGATAATCGCCGGCGCCCTCAACCTCCAGGTAGATCGAGGTTTTGATTCCGGTGAATTCACCACGGCCAGGTATTTTCAGTCTGTTATTGTCGCCATAATGCTCGAACTGCACTTGCTGCTTCAACCGGTAGCCGGGCACGTATTTCTGCACATCGGCCACCATGCGCTCCACCGAATCCCGGATCGTGTCCTCATCTGCCCCTTCCGAGAGGGTAAAGATCGTGTCGCGCATGATCATTGGCGGCTCGGCCGGGTTGAGGATGATGATCGCCTTACCCTTCTGCGCGCCGCCGACCACCTCAATTGCGCGCGACGTGGTGCGGGTGAATTCGTCGATATTCGCCCGCGTGCCAGGCCCGGCCGAACGCGAGGAGACCGAGGCAACAATTTCGGCATAATATACCTTCGCCACGCGGCTCACCGCTGCCACCATCGGGATGGTCGCCTGGCCGCCGCACGTCACCATGTTCACATTGCCGGCGTCCAGATTGGCATGCATGTTCACCGGCGGAATCGTGAATGGGCCGATCGCCGCCGGCGTGAGGTCGACCACCCGCTTGCCATCTTCCTGCAGAATCGCGTCATGGGTTTTGTGGGTATAGGCGGAGGTGGCGTCGAAGACGATGCCGACCTCCTGATACACGGGCATGGCGCGCAGCCCCTGGATGCCCGCCGCCGTGGTCGCAACGCCGCGGGCACGCGCCATTGCGAGGCCTTCCGAATTCGGGTCGATACCAACCACGACCGCCAGTTCCATGTTCTGCGAATGTTTCGTCATTTTTACCATCAGATCGGTCCCGATATTTCCGGATCCGAGGATTGCCGCTTTGACCTTGGCCATAAAGGCTTCCTTTCCCTACACAAATCGTATGGCGCAACCGCCAACGCCCTCAAGCTCCATCTCGAACACATCCCCAGCCCTTGCGGTTTCCAGCGGCACCAGGCTGCCGGAGAGAATCACATCGCCAGCATCCAGGCTGACGCCATAGCGGCCCAGCGTATTGGCAAGCCACGCAACGGCGCTAAGCGGCGAGCCTTGCACCGCGGAACCGTACCCCTCGCTCAAAAACACGCCATTCTTGCGCACCGTGACCTTCAAGGCAGGCAAATCCAACGCGTGCGGGTTTAACCGCGCCTCGCCCAGGCGAAACACGCCGCACGACGCATTATCGGCAACGGTATCGACAATGCCGATCCGCCAGTTCTCAATCCGGCTATCGACGATCTCAAAACACGGCGCGATGCTTTCGGTGGCGTCTAGAACATCCGCCTCGGTCACCCCCGGCCCGTTGAGGGATCGTTTCAAGATAAAGCCAATTTCGGCCTCCGCGCGCGGCTGGATCAACCCAGCGGCCTTGATGTCCACGAGCTCGCCGGCCAGCATGCGGTCCGTGAGGAAGCCAAAATCCGGCTGATCCACACCCAGCATGTCCTGGACCACTTTCGACGTCGCGCCAATTTTTTTGCCCACCACCCGCTCGCCATCCCGTTGCCGGCGGCCAAGTATTTCAAGTGAGATGGCGTACGCATCATGAATGGTCAGCGTCGTGCTACGTGCCGTCAGCGGCGGCACGGTCGTCGCCCCACGCAGGGCGGCGTAGAGTTCATCGGCATAGCCCGCCACGACATGCTCCACGCCCATACCCCGTTTTGTGATTCGAGACGGCGAAGCCTGGATTACAGAAACGGAAATCCGACAGGTTGGCCCATGAGACCGTTCACAAGGTCCGGCCCCATATTATTTGGATCATTCGCCACATGCGCGCGCGCCGCGTTCAGGTCCAGCCAGGGTTGCACAATGGGGCTGGACGTATAGATCGCGCGTCCACCGAGCAGCGGCAGCAGCGTGTCCACCAGGCTGGCACACCGCCGCACCACCGTGGAGGACTGGTAACGGTAGAGCTGGCGCGTTTCCATGGCGATCTCCCCGCCGCTCTGAAGCGTCGTGAGCAGGTCGTCGAAATTACGCCGCAGCACGGTCTCCATTTCATCGACCTCGGCATAGGCCTTGGCGATGGCGTTCAGCAGGATCGGATCGGATTTCGAGACCTTGCCGGTATTGGTGGAAACGCGCGACTGGGCAATCTCCAAGGCGGCCTTGATCGCCCCACGCGTGCCACCCAGGGCAGCGGTCGAGACCGAGCGCAGAAACACCTGCGCCCAGGGCAGGCGGAAAAGTGCCGCGTCATTCTCCACCTGCCCCGGATTTTTGCACAGAAATCCGTCGATTGACTTATGGGTGCGGTAATCCGGCACGAAGGCGCGCTCGACCACAATGTTCTGGCTGCCCGTGCCCTGCAGGCCGAACGTATACCAGGCATCCTTGATCTGATAATCCGCGCGCGGCAGCAGAAAGGTGCGCATGTCCGGCGGCTCGCCCTCGGCCGCGGGCGGGATCATGGCGCCGAGCAGCACCCAACCGCAATGCTCGCAGCCGCTTGAGAAGCCCCATTCCCCCGAAAGGTAGAAACCGCCTTCGACGCGCTCGACCTTGCCGACCGGCTGGTAGGAGGAAGACGCCAGAACGCTGGTATCGCTCCCCCAGACTTCCCGCTGCGCCTCGTCATGGAACAGCGCCAGTTCGTAAGGGTGGCAACCGACGACGCCATAGACCCAGCCGGTGGACATGCAGCCCTCGGCCAGCAATTTCTGCACATCGAAGAACACGTTGGGGTTCATCTCATAACCGCCCCAGCGTTTGGGCTGCAGGATGCGGAAGAAGCCGGCTTCCTGCATCTCCGCGATAGTCTCGTCGGAGATGCGGCGATCCGCGATCGTGCGCGCCGACCTTGCCCGCAAGGCCGGGATCATCGCCCGCGCCCGCTCGACCAGCTCATAAGCGGTCGGGGTCTCGTCCTTGATCAGCTTCAAAACCTTGGCCATGGTCAACATCCTCCGGGAAATGGGCAGCGCCGCAGGCGTGCGGCCGCTGAAAATTATATTCTTCGTAGTCTATTCTAATCAAATTACGCAAATCATCAAGTTTCTTTTGCAAAAATGTTGGAAAAATTTTTCGTGCCGGCAACCTGCGGAGTTTGCGCAGGACGGCATCGGATTTCCAAAATATTTATATATTTCGGTATTTCGACATAATATAAAAACGCAAATAATGGACACTTGAACGAGTTTGTCATATGTATTCGTCGCCAGTCCGAAAGAGTCTGGCGCTTCGGCAAGCGGAGGAACAGCGTTGGAGGTAGCGGGGGTAACAGGCAAGGTGGCTCTGGTCACCGGTGGCAGCCGGGGCATCGGCCTGGCCATCGCCATGCGGCTCGCCGAAGCGGGCGGGCGTGTCACCGTCTGTGGCCGCACCGCCGGGCCCTTGCCGGCGGAACTCACCTTCATGGCCTGCGACGTGCGCGATCCGGCGGCGGTGAGTGCCACGGTTCGCGCCATCGTTGAACGCGAAGGCGGGCTCGATTTCATCGTCAATAACGCCGGCGGCTCCCCACAAGCCGACGCCGCCACCGCCTCCCCGCGCTTCTCCGAGCGTATCGTGCAACTCAACCTGCTCGCACCGCTGCATGTCTCACAGGCCGCCTATCCCTATCTGCGCGCGAGCCATGGCGCCATCGTCAACATCGCCTCCGTCTCGGCCATCCGGCCATCGCCCGGCACGGCCGTTTATGCCGCCGCCAAGGCAGGACTGCTCGGCCTCACCCGCAGCCTGGCGCATGAATGGGGACCGGAGATTCGCGTCAACGCGCTCATCCTCGGCTATATCGAGACCGCAACGACGGATGCCACCTATGGCGACGCGGCAAAACAGGCCGCGATTGGCGCCAATATCGCCGCCGGCCGGCTCGGCCGCGCCGGCGAGGTGGCTGATGCCGTCTTGTTTCTGCTCTCCCCCGCCGCCTCGTACGTCACCGGAGCCGCGCTCGAAGTGCATGGCGGCGGCGAGCGCCCCCCCTTCCTCGACATTTTGAAAGCGCAAGCCTGAAATGGACAAGATGCAGCCGATCGCCGTGGTCACTGGGGCCAGCCGGGGTGCCGGGGCGGGCATTGCCCGCGCCCTCGGCGCGCTCGGCTATGTCGTCTATGTCACTGGCCGAACCACGCTGGAGGGTGCGGCGCCGCTGCCCGGCACCATCGGCGCCACCGCCGCCGCCGTGACCGCGGCCGGCGGGCGTGGCGTTGCTGTGCCAGTGGACCATCAGGACGATACCCAGGTGGCGGCATTGTTCGCCCGCATCGCCGCCGAGGCCGGGCGGCTCGATATCCTCGTCAACAACGCCACCGCCATTCATGACGCGCTGATCACCCCTGGCGGCTTCTGGGAACGTCCACTCGAGCTTGTCGATATTCTCGATGTCGGGCTGCGCTCCGCCTATGTGGCGAGTTTTTACGCCGCCCCCTTGCTCATCCGCACCGGTGGCGGGCTGATCGTCTTTACCTCATCTTTTGGTTCGGCCTGCTACATGCATGGCCCGGCCTATGGCGCGCAGAAAGCCGGTGTGGATAAATTCGCTGCCGACATGGCGGTGGACCTGAAGGAGCACGATACCGCCGCCATTTCCATCTGGATGGGCCCGCTGCGCACCGAGCGCTCCGCGCGCTCCGTGCAGGAGCGTCCGGAGCAATACGCGGAGATCATGAAGGCCGCCGAGACGCCGGAATTCACCGGCCGCATCATCGGCGCGCTGCATGCAAGCCGGGAGCGCATGGCGCGCTCCGGGCAGACCCTGATCGGCGCCGAGATCGCGGAGGTGCTGGGGATCGCCGATGAAGGCGGCAAGCGGCCGCCCTCCTACCGGGGGATGCTGGGCGAGCCCCGCATTGCGCACCCCGCGATCATACGCTGATTCGCCTGAATGGGTAAGTTCCAACGCAAGACAAAGAAAGCACTTCTTTTTGTGAACAAAAGGAAGCAAAAAAACTTTATTAGTTTCAGTTCCGCGATGTTTCAACACCGCGCGAAGCTGCGCAAAAAAGTTTTTTGGTTCTTGCGTCCCGATGTTGTAGCGGCGAAGCGGCGAAGTCTGAATCGGGCCGCCATGAAAAATTCAAAAAAGAACTTCTTGTTTTTACAAGCAACCGGCGAGTTAGCAACATGATAAACGATCTCCCGATTCCCGCCTACGACCCGGCCGTTACCGTGCGTTCAGAGCGTTTCATGATCGAGGCGCCGGCTGGCGTGGTGTGGGATATCATCCTGGACATGCCGCGTTATGGCGAATGGAATCCGTTCTGCATCGAGGCCGAGTGCACGCTGGAGCTGGGGGCACCGATGCGCATGGTGCTGAACAACTATACCATGCCGGGTGAGACGTTTCCGAACGTGGAATATATTTGCGCTTTGGTGCCACAGCGGCTGATCTCCTGGGAGTTGCGCGCCGAGGATTCCATCTACCCCGCGCGGCGCGACCAGGTGATCGAAGCGCTTGGCCCGGCACGGTGTCTTTATTACTCCACGGACGCGTTCCTTGGCCAGAACGCGCCACATGTGATGTATTTTTGTGGCGCCTGGGTGAAGCGCGCTTTTGATGACACCGGCAGGGCGCTGAAAGCGCGCGCGGAAGCAAAGAAACTTGATTGATTTCTGACCCGGTTTGTTTCAGTACCGTGCGAAGCGGAACAAAAAGTTTTTTGGTTCTTTTTTTCAAAAAAGAACTTCTTGCTCGTCTCAGTTTATCATTTTTTGGAAGAAACAACAATGTCAGGCTTACTTAACGCGAGGGTTGCTTTCGTCACCGGTGGGGCCAGCGGCATTGGCCGCGCCACGGCGCTGGCGCTGTCGGCGGAAGGGGCCAAGGTTGCCGTGGCGGATTTAAACGGGGCGGCCGCGGCGCAGACCGCCGCGATGATCTCTCAGGCGGGTTTTGAGGCCTGGTCATGCCATTTGGATGTGACCGACAGGCAAGCGGTGGATGCATGCGTTGATGGCGTCGTGGCGCGTTGGGGGCGGTTGGATATCGGCTTCAACAATGCCGGAGTCTCGCTTGAGAATGACGGAATCGCCTGGGACGATCTGGCGCGCATCGACAAGACCATGGATATCAACTATCGTGGGGTGTTGCTCTGCATGTCGGCGCAACTGCGCCATATGCTGCCTGCCGGGCGCGGGGCCATCATCAACACTTCCTCGATTGCCGGTGTTTCCGGTGCCGGCGGTACCGGCTATTGCGCCAGCAAGCACGCGGTCATCGGGCTGACCCGCGCCTTGGCCTCGCGCCATGCCGCCAGCGGCGTGCGGATCAACGCCGTCTGCCCTGGCGTGATCGAAACCAACATGACCAAGGAATTTCTCGATCATCCGGAGGGCCGTAAAATGCTGTCGGCACTGGTGCCGATGGGCCGCTTTGGCCGGCCCGAGGATATTGCCGATGCCGTCGTGTTTCTGGCGTCCGACAAGGCCAGCTTCATCACCGGCCATCCGCTGGTGGTGGATGGCGGCCGCATGGCGGCCTGAACGCGCTCCGGCGGCACGCGCCGCTGGGGCGTTGGTGTCAGCTTCGCACGCGCGGCTTTGGCAGCGCCGCGCCGCGCCGCATGGTTTCGATGAATTTCTCCAAAGGCGCGGGTTCGGCGACCGGCGCTTCCCAAACGCTGCCCTGGCGCGCCCAGAATTCTCCCCAGGACGGAAACAGGTCGTGGAAACTACCCTCGTAAGGCGGAACGCCCGGCCAGCGCATCTTGCGGCTGCCGATGGGCGGCTTGTTGAGGTCCGCGGCGTACCAATAGAGCGGCAGGCGGCGCTGGAAATACCAGCGCCCCGCAATGCGCTCGTAGCGGTCGAAATACATCATCTGCATGATCACCCATTCCGCCCCGGCTTCATGCTCGTTTTTTGAATAGACCACGCCCTGGGCATGATCTGCATCGTCGAAATCGATCACATGGCCGCCGATATGGTGGGAGGTGCCGTCGAACTGGCGCGAATGGGTCTCCTCGAACCAATCCCGCAAGGCCTGGCGCCCGGTCTTGCCGCCGCCCGCCTTCACATCCTCGGGGAATAAATTAACCCAGGCGTTGGAATCGCGCATATCCAGCGCGAGCGAATATTTCGCCGGCAGTTGGCGGATGGCATCGAGGGATTCCAGCCGGTCGATGCGCGCCAGCAGGGCTGCGTCCGTCATGGGTTTGTCCTTTCAGAGAACTTATCTGTTGCCGGCCGGAGGCAGCCGGAGACGGCGGCGATTTTTCGCATTTTAGTCTTGCATTTGCAATTTTATCAGTTTTTGCGTAGTGGTTCCACTCTGAAATCAAGTTTATCGACGATCCAAGGCTGAACGCTCAGTTGTCAACCCGCCCAGTCTGGTTTATTGGAAGTGCCAAGTTTCATAGACGCAAGCTCAAACCAAATGTCCAAAGGGGATTCGCCATGCTCGATCAGGCCACCAAGGAACGCCTCGCCAATGTGCTCCGCCCAGCGGCGCCGCCGGTGGAGTTGCATAATGTCTATACCGAGGATCAGCGCCGCCGGTTGCTCGACGTCGTGCATCGCCATGGCCCTTGGAAACTTATCCTGGCGCAGCATTTCTCCTCGCCCGAAGCGTTGATCGCAACCCTCTCCGGCGGGTTTCCGCCGGGAGTGACGCCGACGCTTGACATGTTCCTCACGCCGACCTTCCGCGGCTTCTATGCGAATTATTCGGCCAGCCTGTATCCCGAAATCGAAGATTGTTTCTATAACAGCCAGTTCCTGGCGCATGCGAAAAAATACTGGAACGCGCAATACGCTAAGCCACAGATGATGCTCTTCAACATCAACGGCCCGTGCGGCAATTCCGACCCTGGGCATCTTGATTCGCCCAGCTTTCGCGGCGTGCGCTATGAGAATTCGCCGACCTGGCTGTGCAGCATCATGGGCAAATCCGGTCTTTTCCAAGAATACCTCATCAAGATGGCGCAGGTTATCACCTGGTTTTCACACGATGCCGGCAGCGGATTCACCTATTGGCCGCAAGGCCCGCTCGCCGCACCTGAGCGCCTGCTGCCGCCGGTCTATAACCGCGGCGTCGTGGTGCAGAACGAGATGATGTTCCATCGCGGCGAGGCCAATGGCCCCTTGGCCCAGCAGCGCCCGGAGGGGCTCGCCTTGCATTCCCTGTTCTCCGGCGACCCAGCGGACCAGGACGGCTGGCTCGTGAAAACCGATGAAAAAACCATCGCGCGCTACCACACCGACGAGCTGCGCTTCCTGGTGCATTGGAGCTCCGAGGTGTTCGAGGACTTCGCTGAACTGAAGAAGAACATGGATGGCAGCGATGATCTGACCTATGATCAGGTGTTCGAGACCTTCATCAAGGATCTGCGCGCGCGCGGCATGGTTGTGAATGTTCCGGCCGACCCGCTGACCGACCCGCAATTCATCAATACGCTGCGGATGGCATACGACCTCGGCACGCCGGCGATCTACCCGGAAGCAGCACCCGTGACCCCGCCGGATCTGTCGAAAGCGGCGTAAGCAAAGCAAGCACTTCTTTTTTGAAAAAAAGAAGCAAAAAACTCTTTGCTCCTGGGGCCCGTGCCGTTTGTCACGCCCATGCCCAAGGACAGAATTTGTTTTTAAGAGAACGACCGCTTTATCTTCAATTGGCCAGCCAAACCGCGCCTGCCAGTAAAAACACCACCGCCACGACAAATCCAACGCCGATGCTGGCGCAGGCCCAGCCGGGTAGCGTTTCCACCTGGTGATCTTCCTGATCCTTGCGTGTATCCATCGAACATCTCCCCTCATTCCTTTAAGATTGGCGCATCGATCCCCGCCAGGGCGCAGGCATAACTCAACAGGGCGGAATAATCCTTGCCGGCATATTTGCCGGCACGCGCCGCGCCATAGACGGCAAGTGCCGCGGCCCCGGCCGGCAGACCCATGCGCTGCTCCGCCGCGGCATTGAGCGCCAGGGTCATATCCTTGAAGGCCAGATCAATCGTAAAGCCTGGCTCGATATCACCCTTCAGCACCTTGTTGACCATAAGCGTATGGAACTGGCCGTTCTGCGCCGTGGTGGCGCCCGTCACCTCGCGCATGATCTCGGCCGACAAACCCAGTTTGGTGCCCAGCGTGATCGATTCCGCGACGATTTCGGCAATCGAGAGCAGCATGAAATTATTGATCACCTTCATCCGGCTGCCCATCCCCGGCCCGCCGCAGCGATGAATAGCGGTGCCCATTGCGTTGAGCAGCGGCAGCACTTTCTCAAACTCGGCATCGTTGGCACCGACCATGAACAGCGATTCGCCGCGCTCGGCATGCAGCACCAGCCGACCCACGGGAGAGTCGACAAAGCCGATCTCTTTGGCTGCGCAGGCCGCGGCCAGCTTGTCGGTCGCCTTGGCATCGATGGTCGACATTTCCATCAGCACCGAGCCGGGATCGATACTCGCCAGCACGCCATGCGCACCCAGCACCACGGCTTCAACATGCGCGGTGGCGGGCAGGATGGTGATGACGACATCCGCCCCCCGGGACGCCTCGGCGAGATCCGCTGCGCGGCGGGCACCGAGGGAAACCAGCATGTCTACCTTGGGGGTGTCAATGTCGTAAACGTGGAGGTCGAACCCCTTCTTTTGCAGATTTTTCGCGAGCGGCGCACCCATTGCGCCGAGTCCGATGAAGCCCACTTTGGTGGCCATGCCGCGTCTCCCTCAGATCACGCCGTGATGGATGTAGGCCGTCTTGCTTTCGGTAAAAAACGCGGCCGCTTCAGTACCGGTCTCCCGCCCGCCATAGCCCGACGGGGCCCGCCCGCCGAACGGCACATGATATTCGAGCCCGGCGGTGGGGGTATTCACCATCACCATGCCGGCGGTTGATTCGCGCCGGTAACGCTCGGCGTGTTTGAGGCTGCCGGTGGCGATGCCCGAAGAGAGTGCGAGTTCGCAATCATTGGCGGCAGCAATCGCTTCGTCGAAATCCTCGACACGGATGACCGAGCCGATCGGCCCGAAGGTTTCGTGCCGGTTCAGGTTCATCGCATTGCTTGTGTTGAGGAACAGCGCAGGCGCGAGATAAAGCCCGCGCCTGCGTGCCTCCAGCGGATGGCCGCCCACGGCCAGCTCGGCACCTTCCGCCTTGGCCGCCGCGATGCAGGCGAGGTTCTTCTCCATTTGCGGGCGCGTCGCAACGGGGCCAATCTCCGTATCTCCGTCCAGCGCATGCCCAACCTTGTACGCGGCAACGGTTTTCACCAGCCTCTCAACGAAGGCATCATGAATGCGCCGCGTGACGATGATGCGCTCGGAGCCCGTGCAGCGCTGCCCCGTCTGGCCCCAGGTGCCCTGTGCCACCGCCGCCACGGCAAGCTCGAGATCGGCATCGTCCAGCACGATGAACGGGTTTTTGCCGCCCAGCTCAAGCTGTGTCTTGGTCATGGTCTCGGCGGCGAGTTTCAGGAGTGCACGCCCCGTTTGGGTGGAGCCGGTAAAACTCAGCGCATCCGCGCCATGGATCAACGCCGGCCCGAGCTCGGCGCCATTGCCCATGACGATATTGAAGCAGCCGGCTGGCAAACCCGCCTGCTGCAAAATCTCGCCGAGTTTAATGGCACAGCCAGGCGCGAACTCCGAGGGTTTGAGCACCACCGTGTTGCCAAAGGCGAGTGCGGCGGCGGTTTTCCAGGCGGCAATCGCGATCGGGAAATTCCACGGCGTGATGGCGGTGACGACGCCGACCGGCTCGTAGCTGACGATGATATTATGGCCCTCGCGCAGGGAGTTATGCCATTGACCAGGGTGACGCAGCGCCTCGGCGGCGTAATACAGGAAGCAATGCCCGGCGCGCACGGCCTCGCCGGTGGCCTCTTTCAGGGGCTTGCCTTCCTCGCGCGCCAGCAGCAGGCCAATTTCGCTGGCCTGGGCGAGCAAGGTTTCGCCCGCGCGGCGCAGCAAGTCGGATTTCGCCTGAATATTCACCCTCGCCCAGCCCGGCTGCGCCCGCCGCGCCGCCGCGACCGCTTCTTGCGCATCCGCCACACTGGCTTGCGCGTAGGTGCCGACGGCTTCGTCCAGGTCAGAGGGGTTGAAGGTCTGCATGGTTTTGCCGGAGGCGCGCCATGTTCCATCGATCAAATTCAGGCTGTGCGGCATTGCTCTCTTCTTTTTCAGTCGCAAGCATTTTCATGGCGGCTTGCCGGGGACGTTCCGGCCTTCGCGGATACACCCGCAAGCTGACCGCCGCAAGCAATTTCATTGGAAAACCGATGAAACGCGTAGGATGGCGAGCAAATATCTGCGAATTTTTGCTCTTTTTGGCGGTTTGACCTTGAATTCCAAGATCGTGGGGAATAGACTGTCGGCATCAGTCAAGAATAAATGGGAGAAAACAGGCATGGATGGCGCGACGCAGACCGGGCTGGATGCGAGCCAGAAAACCCTTGGCCATCTCGCCTTGCACTATCGTACCCCGGATGACGCGCCGCGTGCCGCCAAACTGTTGGAGCTGCTCGGCATGAATCGCCTGCAGGAAATCCCTTTTGGCGGTGGGATGGTGTTCTACCAGTTCACCGTGGCGGAGGATCACAGCGGTCGCGGCATCGGAACGCTATACCTCTCCTTGGTCCCGCAACCGCTGGCCGAGCTGACTCAGGTGATCCGCGGCCTTCTCAAAATCGGCACGCCGGAGGAACATCCGGCCGTGGCCGCGGCCCGCGAGGTCCAGAATGCCGATCCCGAGGCAAATTTCCATGTCGGCCTGATGGTCAATTCCCTCGAAGAGATCGAGCGCCTCATGCTCCTGCTGGGCGAGGCCAATGAGTCCGACCCCGATCTGAAGGGCCGGCTGAAGCTGGTGACCAACAAGGCGCGCGCGGGCGGCGATGCCGGGATTGAGGCACGGATGCAGGGCTCGCCGGTATTCTCCCGAACCGAGCGTTCCACCTACGGGCTTTATGGCTGCCAGGCCTTTATCGAGACCGACCTGCTGGTCGGCGGCCCCCTCGGCGAGAATATGGTGATCGAGCTGGATTACGTGTTCCCCGGCCATCCGGACCATCTTTTTGTGAAAACGGGCGTCTAGGCCCGTGGCGGATTTCTCCCACCTGCCCATCGACCCGCAGATCCAGCCTTTCATGCCTGGTTTTGCCAACCTTCCGGGGGCGCGCTCCTATCCCAACGCACAGGCGTTGCGCGACATGGTCCGGCAGGCCTCCATTGCCTTCCCAAAGCTGGAGGTGCCGCTCGGCGGCATTGTGGACCGGACCATCCCCGGCCCGGATGGTGAGGTTCAGTTGCGAATCTACACACCGGTGGGCACGGGGCCATTTCCGGCCATTGCCTATTTCCACGGCGGCGGCTGGGTGGTGGGCGACCTGGACACGCAAGACATGATCGCGCGCGGACTTTGCCATGCCGCCGGCGCGGTGGTGGTCTCGGTCGATTACCGTCTGGCGCCGGAGCATAAATTTCCCGCGGCGGTGAATGACTGCTGGGCCGCCATCCGGTTCCTGGTTGAGCATGGCCGCGAGATCGGTGCCGATCCTGGGCGCCTGGCGGTTGCCGGGGATAGTGCGGGTGGCGGACTGGCGAACGTGATGGCGCTGCGCGCCCGCGATGAGGGCGTAAAGCTCTCCGCGGTGCTGAACTACTATGGCCCCTGCCGCTACCCGTCCGTTGAAACGGAATCGGCGAGGGAATTCGCCGCCGGGCCGATCCTCACCCGTGACGATACGTTCTGGTTCTGGGAGCAATATCTCACCGATGCCGAAACCGAGCGTGGCCACCCCTGGGTCTCGCCCGTTTATGCACCTTCGCTGGCGGGCATTGCGCCGACCTTTATTGGCAGCGCCGAGCTCGACCCTTCGCGTGATGATGCCGAGTTTTACGCAGGGCCGCTGCGTGCCGCCGGGGTGCAGGTCGAGGTCAAGCGCTATCCCGGCATGATCCATGGGTTTTTGTCCTGGCTTGGCATGATCGGGGTCGCCCAGTTAGCACTGGATGATGGCGCTGCCTGGCTGAAACGCCATTGGGGTTAGGAAGAAAGCACTTCTTTTTGTGAACAAAAAGAAGCAAAAAAACTTTACTGGTTTTTGAGCCGGGCTGTTTCAGCACCGCGCGAAGCGGAGCAAAAAAGTTTTTTGGTTCTTTTTTTCAAAAAAGAACTTCTTGCTGCATCGGAGCGCTATTTTGTGACCACGTCCGCCCAACTCTCGCCGCCGCAAGCCACCGGCCCTCTGGCCGGCGTAAAGGTCCTTGACCTTTCGCGGGTGCTGGCGGGGCCTTGGGCAACCCAGATTCTCGGCGATTTGGGTGCCGATGTAACAAAAATCGAGCAGCCGGGGCAGGGCGACGACACCCGCCGATGGGGCCCACCGTTCCTGGAGGACGGTTCGCGCGATTCCGCCTATTATTTATGCGCCAATCGCAATAAGCGCTCTGCTGCGATCAACATTGCCGATCCGCGTGGTGCGGAGATCATCCGCGCCATGGCGCGCGAGGCGGATATTGTCGTTGAGAATTTCAAGCCCGGCGGCCTGAGTAAATTCGGGCTGGATTACGCGGCGCTGGCGGCGGGCAACCCCAAGCTTGTCTATTGCTCCATTACCGGGTTTGGCCAAAGCGGTCCCTACAAGGACCGGGGCGGCTATGACTTCCTGATCCAGGGCATGAGCGGGCTGATGAGCGTGACGGGCCCGGCCGAAGGTGAGCCAGGCGCCGGGCCGACCAAGGTGGGCATTCCCGCCAGCGATCTGTTCACCGGGCTATATGCCGCGGTTTCGATCCTGGCGGCACTCAGCCATGCCCGCGCCACCGGTTTGGGCCAGCATATCGATTGCGCGCTGCTCGATACGCAGGTGGCGCTGCTGGCCAATCAGGCGTCGAACTTCCTCAATGGCGGCGATGTCCCGCGGCGTTTTGGCAATGCGCATCCCAATGTGGTGCCCTACCAGAATTTCGTCACCGCCGATGGCACCGAGATATTGGTTGCACTTGGCAATGACCGGCAATTCCAGGCGTTTTGCGCACTCATCGGCCAGCCCGAACTTGGGGCCGATTCACGCTTCGCTAGCAATGCCGCGCGCAGCATCAACCGCAAACTGCTGCAGGCGGAAATGGGGGCGGCGATCTGCCGCTGGGCGCCCGGCGATTTGCTGGCCGCGATGGAGGCGCAGGGCCTGCCGGGGGGCAAGGTGAACACGATTCCCGAAATTCTCGCCGATCCACAGATTGCGGCGCGTGAGCTGATCAAAACCATGCACCGCGCAGACGGGACGGCGGTGAACCTGCTTGGCTATCCGGAGGTTTTTTCGGCCACGCCGGTGAATTACCGGTTTGCGCCGCCACGCATGGGGGCGGACACCATCGCCGTGCTGCGGGATGCGGGGTACGCTGCCGGCGAGATCGATGCGTTGCTGGCCGCTGGCGTTGCGGCAGCGACATGGTAGGGCAGCTGCGCCATGAAAGAGCCGATCCTTATGGAAATGCATTGTAGAATGTTGTATGAAATACGTATATAGTGGCTAAAGTTTTTGGCTGGCATAATTTATCGTAATTGCTACCAGATTAAAAGATGGCAGGAGGAGGCGACATGGCGGGCACGAATGAGTATGGGTTGGGGCCGTTCACGTTTCCGCGCGGCTGGTTCATGGTTGCCGCCTCTTCCGAGGTGACATCCAAGCCCCTGGCAGTGCGTTTTTTTGGCCAGGATTTGGTGTTGTATCGCGGCGAGAGCGGCACTGCCTATATGGTGGAGGCCTATTGCCCGCATATGGGAACGCATCTGGCCAGGAACACGACTTCCTATGTGGTGCAGGACGGCAAGAGTGTGGAGGGCGAGTCGATCCGCTGCCCCTATCATGCCTGGCGCTTCGGCCCAGACGGCAAATGCAACGAGATCCCCTATTCCGATACGCGCATTCCGGCCGCCGCCAAGCTTGACACCTGGACCCTGCAGGAGCGGTATAACTGCGTTTTCGCCTGGCATGATGCCGAGGGCGGCGCACCGCATTTTGACCTGCCCGTGATCTCCGAATGGGAAGATCCTGCCTATGTGCATTGGGAAGTTGACCAGCTGGGCACGCTGCCCTGCCATCCGCAGGAGGTGATCGATAACATGGCAGATGTCGGCCATCTTGGCCCAGTGCATGGCGGCTACCCGGAATATTTTGTTAACGAAATAGACGGCATCGTGCTGCGACAGCTCCAGGGCGCGCCGCACCGCACGCTCGCTCCGGGCGAGTTGTTGCAGACCAACACCTTCTATACTGGCCCTGGCATTCTGCTTTCCTATTTCAACGGCAATAGCGGCGTGATGTACATCACGCACACGCCGGTGGATGATGGCGTCACCAAAGCCTGGCATGCGTTTCTGTACAAATCGCCCAATGCGGTGGCGACGCCCAAGGATGTGGAGATCGCCCGCATGGCGCAGGCCGGCAGCCTGGCGGCGCTGGCGCAGGATTTCGAAATCTGGTCCTATAAGCGCGCCTGCATCCATCCGCTCGCCGTGCCGGGCGATGGCGCGTTCGGCAAGATCCGGCAATGGTACAAGCAATTCTACAATGCGCGGGCGCAGATGCCGCAATTTCAGGCGCAGGCGAACGGGGTCTACCCGGTGCGCGGGATGCCGACCCAGAATCAGCGCGTGGCTTAGGCGCGAGGGAAAGCAAGAACTTCTTTTTTTGAAAAAAAGAATCAAAAAAACTTTTGCTCCTTCAGGCCGTGCTGTTGAAAACACCCATGGCCTCAAGACAAACGTTTTTTGGTTACTTTTTTTCAAAAAAGTAATTGCTTCCTTCCTACTTTCTTAAAAACATGGATTGAAAATATGGATGCTGTTGAAGCCGCCTTGGATGCCGAACACCGCAGCCTGCCGATGCCAGACAGTCCCGCGCTGGCCCGCGCGCTGCGCGAGGCGAATGTGCAGACGCTGCTGATGGTCTATGTGCATCTCACACGTGACGAAGGGATGCTCGACCAGTTCAAGCTCTATATCCGCCCGCCTTTCGCCAGTCCGCCGACAGAAATTCCGCCGGAATATCTAGATGAATTGCGTGAGAAGCTGCGCCATGTCCTGACCACGCCGGGTGCCGCGCGCGAAGATGACCCGCCGGTGGCGCTGATCGCCAGGATGATGAATGTCGGCACCGGCGAGCCCGTGGATGACGAATTCGTGCCGATGTCGCTGGAGCAGAACGGCTTTGCCGTGCCGCCGCCGCGCAAGGAAATGCCCGATTACGTGCCGCCGCCAGCGGGCTTCAAGGTGCTGGTGATTGGCGCTGGCCTGACCGGGCTGCTCGCCGGCATCAAGCTGGAGCAGGCCGGAATGGATTATATCACCATCGAGAAAAACCCTGAGGTCGGCGGCACCTGGTGGGAAAATCGCTATCCGGGCGTCGGCGTGGATACGCCAAGCCATTTCTATTCCTATTCCTTCGAGATCAATCCCGATTGGAATCATTACCATCCGCACGGCCGGGACATGCTGGATTATTTCATGCGCGTCGCCGATAAATATCGGCTGCGCGGCAAAATCCGTTTCAATACCAGGGTAACGGCGCTGCATTACGACGAGGCGGCGAAGCTGTGGGATGTCACGGTGGTGCCCAAGGATGGCGCGCAGGAAATACTGCGCGTCAGCGCCGTGATCAATGCGCATGGTCCAGTGAATCGCTGGAAATGGCCGGATATCGCAGGGTTCGATACATTTCAGGGCATCAAGACGCACACCGCGACCTGGGACGAATCGCTTGACCTCACGGGCAAAAGAGTCGCGGTGATCGGCACCGGCGCCAGCGCCGCGCAGCTCGTGCCGGCAATTGCGCCGATGGTCGAGCAGCTCACCGTGTTCATGCGCTCGAAACATTGGGTGATCTATAACCCCGAGATCATGACGCCGGTGACCGAGGGCGTGAAATGGGCGCTGCGCCATATTCCGCATTACCGCGAATGGTTTCGCTTCCGTGCCTTCTGGTTCGCCGCCGACGGGTTGTATCCGAATGTGTTGAAGGACCCTGAATACGAAGGCAATGACCTCTCCGTGTCGGCGCTGAACGAGGGCATGCGGCAATATTCGCTCGCGCATATGCACTACAAACTCAGCGATCGGCCAGATCTTATCAAGAAACTGACACCGGATTTCCCGATTTTTTCCAAACGCGTGATCATGGATGGCGGCTGGTTTGACGCGCTGAAGCGCCCCAACGTGGCGCTGGAGGATGGCGGCATCGAGCGTATCACGCCAACTGGCATCCGCATGAAGGATGGGCGGGAGATCGAGGTCGATATCCTCATCTGCGCCACTGGCTTCAACCTGGCGAAGATGACCGGCGGAATAGAGATTACCGGGCGGGCGGGGCATGACCTGAACGAAGAATGGGGCGAGGAAGATCCGCGCGCCTATATGGGGCTGACCGTCCCGGGTTATCCGAATTATTTCCACATGTCCGGGCCGAATAGCGGGCCGAACCATGCCGCGGGCTTGAACCTGATCTCCGAGGTGCAGGTCCATTACACCATCGAATGTCTGCAAATGGCCTTTGCCGCAGGCAAGACAGTGGTGGAGCCAACGCACGCGGCCTATATTGCGTGGAACGAAAAGCTCGAAGCGCAAATGCCGCGCATGATCTGGACCCATCCGAAGGCAAATAGCTATTACAATAACAGCAAGGGGCGCGTTGTCGTGTCGTTTCCGTTCCGTTTGGTGGATTGCTGGAATTGGGGAAGGGCGCCGGAGCCAGGGGCTTATACGATTTGCTAAGTGAGAGTTCAGCAAGAGATCGCTTTTTTGAACAAACACGACGCCAAAAAACTTTTGCGACCTTTACAGGGGATTTTCGAACTTCCTCCGCCGGAAGACTCATAAAAGTTTTTGCTTCTTTTTTTCAAAAAAAGATGTTCTTTCTTGAACAAAGAGGAAACAACATTGTCCGACATAAAAAGCCAGCGTTACGCAGTTTCCGGCGGTTATGAGATCAACGTTGCACAAGCCGGTGCCGGACCGTCGGTCGTGTTCATTCATGGCAGCGGCCCCGGGGCCAGCGGCATCTCGAATTTCCGTATGAATAGCGCCGCGTTTATCGAGGCGGGTTTCCATGTCGTGCTGCCGGATCTGATCGGCTATGGCGCCTCCTCCAAGCCCACTGGCATTGACTATACGCTGGCCCTTTTCTCGGACTCGCTCCACGGGGCGCTGCGCGCCGCCGGCGTTGAGAAAGCGACGCTGGTCGGCAATTCACTGGGCGGCGGCATCGCGATCCAGATCGCGCTGGACCACCCAGACTTCGTTGAAAAACTTATCCTGATGTCGCCAGGCTGTATCGAGGAACGCGAGATTTATTTTGCCATGCCGGGCATCAAAAAAATGGTCAGCGATTTCGGCGGCCCGGATTTCAGCGTTGAGGATCAGCGCCGCCTGGTGACGAACCTGGTTTATGACCCTAGGCACGTCACCGATGCGCTCGTAGCCGAACGTTTCGCCGTGGCGCGCACGCAGCCCAAGGACGTGATCGCGCGGATGCGCACACCGAATCTGCAACCCCGCCTCGGCGAACTTCACATGCCTATCCTGGGCTTCTGGGGCCTGCAGGATGAATTTCTGCCGGAAAGCGGCGCGCGTTATTTCCTTCAGCAATGCGAGAATGCGCGGTTCATGACCTTCAACAAGGTTGGGCATTGGGTGCAGGTTGAGCGCGCGGCGGAGTTCAACCGCTACGCAATCGGTTTTCTAAAAGGCGAATAAGGGTGATTTGAAACATGGATAGCGCAACAGTACCGGCGTTCGACAAACGCATGAGCGTGGATGAAATCGTCGCCGAATTGCGGGATGGCATGACCATCGGCATTGGCGGCTGGGCAACGCGGCGCAAACCGATGGCGTTGATCCGCGCCATTGCCCGCTCCGCGCTGAAGGATCTCACCCTCATTTCCTATGGCGGACCGGATGTCGGCATCCTCGCCGCCACGGGCAAGATCAGGAAATTGGTGTTTGCCTTTGTCAGCCTGGATCATTACCCGCTGGAGCCGCATTTCCGCGCCGCCCGCCAGGCTGGGGCGTTTGAGATTCTGGAGCTCGACGAAGGGCTGCTGCATTGGGGCCTGCGCGCGGCCGCCATGCGCCTGCCGTTTCTGCCCACGCGCATCGGTGTTGGCACGGATCTCCTCAAACAGCCGGATCTTGGCAAGCGCGTCACCAGCCCGTTTGCCGATGGCGAGGAATTGATCGCCATGCCGGCGTTGAAATTGGATGTGGCGCTGCTGCATGTGCATCGGGCGGATGCGCGGGGCAATGTGCTCACGCTCTCGCCCGATCCTTTCTTCGACGAGTTGTTTGCCCGTGCCGCCGCGCGCAGCTTTGTTACCACGGAAAAACTGGTGCCAACGGCCGAACTGAACATGGCGGCAAATTCGCGCTTCAACCTGGTCGAGCGCGCGCTCATCACCGGCGTGGCGGCGCAACCATTCGGCGCTCACCCTACGAGTGCCGCGCCCGATTATCAGCTCGATCTCAAGCATATCAAAACCTACACCGAGAGTGCGGCCTCGCCCGAGGCCTGGGGTGCCTACAAGGCGCGTTTCGTCGACCCGGGTGAGGCTGCCTATCTTGAGGCCGCCGGTGGCCCGGATGCCATCTTGGCCCTGCCGAAACCCATCTATTGAGCGGAGCAGATTCATGAGCGAAACCAATTACTCCCTCGCGGAACTGCTCATTGTGGCCGCCGCCGAGACCTGGCGGCAGGATGGCGAGATCATGGGCACCGGCATCGGTCCGCTGCCGCGCATTGCGGTGAGCCTTGCGAAAGCGACCTTCAATCCAAGGCTCGCCACCACGGATGGCGAGTGCTGGTACACGACCGAGCCGTTGCCGCCGGGGCTGGATGCCGCCCAGGTGTCGGAAGTCGAAGGCTGGTCGCCCTATGACCGCGTGTTCTCGGGTCTGTGGGGCGGCAAGCGCCACGCCATGGTGGCGCCCACGCAGATCGACCGTTTTGGACAGACCAATATCAGCGTCATCGGCGACCATGCCAGGCCCAAATCTGCACTGCTCGGCGCCCGCGGCTTTCCTGGCAACTCGGTCCATCATCCAAACAGCTTCTTCTTCGCCTCGCATAACACGCGGGCCTTCGTCGCCAGCGAAGTCGATTTCGTTTGCACGGCTGGCTACAATCCCGCCCGCTACCTCAACGGCGGGCCGCCGGCCTTTCTTGATCTCGGCATCATCGTCACCGACCTTGCGGTGCTGGATTTCGGAGGCAAGGACCACGCCATCCGCGTGATTTCGCTGCATCCAGGCATCGGCTTCGAACAGGTGCAGGACAATACGGGCTTCCCCTTGGAGCGCCCGGAGCATATCCCGCTCACCCGCGCGCCCAATGCCGCGCAGCTGGCGCTGATTGAGCGACTGGATCCCAAGGGCGTGCGCAGGACGGTACTCAAGGGCGATCCGGTAGGCGACCGGCGTTAGCGGGGGCAAGGTTCGCGGAGATGAAGAGCGTTTGTGCCTTCACCCGCAAACCTGGCATGAGCCGCGCGGCGTTCCAGGACCATTATGAGCGCCACCACGCGCCTTTGGCCGTGCTCTATTTTCCGTTCCTGGCCAATGTCCGTAATCACGTTATGTGGCGCCACCGCCGCCGCATCTCGCGGTCAACGCACTGTGGGTGCGCCGCGATGAGACCGCAAAATCAGCGCTATTGCCCCACTGAAAACAGGAGACGACATGCAACGTTTTGCCGGAAAAATCGCGCTCATCACGGGTGCTGCCTCAGGCATTGGCCTGGCGACCGCCCAGCTTCTGGCGGCGGAAGGCGCGTCGGTCGCCCTGGCGGATATCCATCTGGACGGTGCCCAGACGGCGGCAAGGAACCTGGAGGTCGCGCATGGCGTCAAGGCGCGGGCCTTTGCCTTCGACGCGGCGCAGGAAGTCGAGTGCACCGCCATGGTGGCGGACGCCGTGGCGGCGTTCGGCGGGCTGGATGTGCTGGTCAACTGCGCCGGCGTCATGGAATGGTCGCGCGCGCAAGACTATGATTCCGCGCGCTGGGACCGGGTGTTGAAGATCAATCTTTACGCCGTGTTTTACCTCAGCCGCGCGGCGCTGCCCCATCTGCTGGCCGCCAAGGGCAATATCGTGAATATCAGCTCGGCCGCCGGCGTGCAGGGTGTGCCCTACGCCGCCGCCTATTGCGCCAGCAAATCCGGCGTGCTGGGCCTCACGCGCTCGCTGGCCGTGGAATGTGCCGATCAGGGCCTGCGCGTGAACGCGATCTGCCCAGGTGCCGTGGACACGCCACTGATCCGCGAAGCGGCGCCGATCCCGGACTGGGTGGATTTGGCAAAAATCTACCGCCTGGCGCCGAAGACCGGCAAGGCATCGGCGCCAGGGGAAATCGCCGCCGCGGTGGCCTATCTGGCCTCCGCCGATGCCTGCAACGTTACAGGCACAGTGCTCTCGGTCGATGGCGGGCAGACCGCCGGTTAGATGAGAAGTCGAGAACGAGGGTCAACAAAACAGCGCGGGAAACAACGACCATGCAGCCAATAAGTTTTGAGGGCGAGGCCGCCATTGCCACCGCCATGCCGAAGGAATTACCAGGACTCCATGCGCCACAACGTGGCGGGCCTGGCGTTTTCGCGCTCTCGATCCTGGTGCCGGTTTTGCTCTCAATGGTGCTGCTCGCGATTGCGCCGGGGTTGCTCGACATGGCCCGCATCTTCGGCACGCAGCCAACGCAGCTGATCCAAACGCTGCCCACCCTGCTCATGATCGCGGGCGCCGCCTGCGCTGGGGTTTTTGCCGAACGCCTCGGCAGGCGTTTAACGCTGATCCTGTTTCTGCTCACTTTCGCGATCAGCGGCGGGTTCGGCTATTTTGCAGGCGCGATTACACCGATGCTTGTCAGCCGCGCCGTGCTGGGCTTTGCCGCGGGCGTCATGCTGACCACGATCTACGCCACGGTCGGCGAATATTATGAAGGGCCGCGGCGCGAGCGTGTCCTGGGCTATATGTCCACGGCGGCATCGCTGGCCTCGGTCTGCATGCTGGCAATTGGCGGCCGTCTGGTCGAAGCCGAAGGCTGGCGAACGCCTTTCCTGCTTTATTTTGTCGCCGCGTTGTTGGTGCCGGTGGCAGCCATGGCGATGGCACGGGGCAAGACTCTGCGCGCAAACGAGCGGCTGAGCGCGGCGCCGGTGCTGGCGGTTTGGCCGCTTTACGTGCTGCTGACCACCTATACGGTCGGAATGTTCATGCTCGCGATCCAGGGTGCCTTTCTCCTGCAGGCACATGGCGTCACCGCGCCGTCCACGATCGGCGCGCTATTATCCGTGTCCTCGGTCTTTGGCGCGCTGGGCGGGTTTTTCTACGGCTTCATGCGGCGATGGCTGAGCTTTCAGGGCATGTTCGTATGGATTTCCCTCATGATGGGCGCTGGCCTGCTGCTTGCGGTATGGGCGCCGGATGATCGCTGGTTCGTGTTTGCCTCGCTGGTCACGGGGTTAGGCATCGGGGTCGTCGAACCCACCATCGCGTCTGAAATCATGCTCCGTGTGCCGGAACCTTTGCATGACCGGGCGTTAGGGTTGAATGTCGCCGCGCTGTTCTTCGGCTCGTTCCTCAATCCGTGGATCGTGTTCCCGCTGGCGGCCAGGGGTGGCATTCTGTTCGCGATCACGGTGATCGGCATTGCCTATCTCGTCGGCGGGGCCGGGTTTGTCGTCCTGGAGACACGCCGCCGCCGGGAGAAATCATTCGCCCGTCATCGTGCAAAAATATGAAGTTGCGCCGTAGCGGCGGCGCTGCATCACCCTATGGCGCAATCAACCGTCGGTTATGCTGTGGCTTTCGTCGCGCTATAAAGATAGATGCTCAGCAGCTCCGCGCCCGCCACGGCGATTGCCGCAACCAGGAATGCTGCCGGATAGCCGTACTGGCCGATGATCAGCCCGGCCAGTGGCCCCGTGGTCCCCAGGGAGATGTCGAGAAATACCGTATAGGCGCCCACCGCGGCGCCGCGGTTGGCAACCGGCACGGTTTTCAGCGCCTCCACCGCCATCGCGGGAAAGATCAGCGACAGGCCGAGACCGGTGAGCGCGCTGCCTAGAATCGCCACCCAGGGCAAGTGCGCAAGCCAAAGGAGGAGCAACCCGCAGAATTCGACCGCCAATGAAACGATACAGCAGCGGAACCCGCCGAACCGGTTGATCGCGCGCGAGAAAAAAATCCGTACCATGACAAAGGCGATGCCAAATGCGCTGAGCGCATAGGCGGCGCCATTCCAGCCATGGCCGGCATAGAACAGGGCGATAAACGCAACGATCGTGCCGAAGCCGATCGAGCTGAGCGCCAGCGTCATCCCGTAGGGAAACACCCGCCGGAACACAAGGCCAAATCCGATTCGCGCGCCTTGCGCTAGCGGCGTTGCGGCTTTGAAGCCGCACATCACCAGGGCGGCCAAAGAAAGCCCGGTGGTTGTCAGGCCAATGGCAGCGAGGCCGCCCAGATGGTTCACCATAACGCCCACCGGCGCGCCGATGGCAATCCCGCCATAGGAGGCCACACCGTTCCAGGAAATTACCGCGGCGGTGTGCGCGCCGCCGGTGCGGCCAATACCCCAGGCGATGCAGCCCGTGCCCGAGCCGCTCTCGGCAGCACCCAACCAGAGCCGGCTGAGGCCGAGCCAGACCAACAGCCAGACGGGTGCCGCACCCATCGCCGCGGCGGCGAGACAAAGCCCGCTGACCGCGGCGCAGCCGAGCCCGCCGAGCACCACCCATTTTGGGCCAAGGGAATCCGCAAATTTGCCGGTGGGGGAACGCGAAAGCAGCGCCGCGACATATTGCAGGCTGATGAAAAAACCGGCCAGCGTGGCGCTGTAGCCAAGCGTGAAATGCACGAAGCCCGGCAGCACGGCCAAAGGCAGGCCGATCAGGAGATAAACGATGAAATTGAAAAAAACCGTCGTTAGAATCTCGACGGTCACCCCTGTATGAGCGTTATGGACGCTCGCGGCTTGCCTGACAAATATGCTCAAGGCGGGTGGGTCCTGTTTTAGTTAAGTCAAGCAAGAAAGCACTTCTTTTTGTGAACGAAAAGAAGCAGAAAAACTTTATTCATTTCAGAGCCGGGCGTTTTCAGCATAGCGCGAAGCGGAGCAAAAAAGTTTTTTGGTTTTTGCGTCCCGATGGCATAGCGGCGAAGCCGGGAAGTCTGAATCGGCCGCCATGAAAGGTTCAAAGAAGAACTTCTTGATTTTACTGACCTCTCGCTGCGCGCGCTAGTGCTGTTGCGTCTGCCGGATATTGGCCGGGCCGAAGAAGGCGCGCATTTCGATAATTTTTCCCTCCTCATTGAAGCGGAAGGTGTCGATGACCTCGACATGTCCCATGCCTGGCACCACGGCGTGAAAGGCGAAGGCAGCGTAATCTGCGGCGATGCGAATCGCGCCCTGCGGCTCTAGCACCGCGCCAGTGGCGATGGATTCGGTATAGAAGGCGCGGATCGCGGCAATGCCCTCGTGGCGCGGCGTGCCGACGGGATCTTCCGCCGTGGCATCATCGGCGAACAGGGCGGCAATCGTCTCCAGATCGTGGCGGCGAAAGCCGTCGAAATAGGCTTGCACGGCGGCTTCCATGAGGCTCGGGTCAGGCATGGTGTGTTCTCCTTATAATCGTTCGATGATGGTGACATTCGCCTGGCCGCCACCCTCGCACATGGTCTGCAACCCATAGCGCAGCCCCTTGCGCTCCAGCGCGCCGAGCAAGGTGGTCATCAGCCGCGCGCCGGTGGCGCCGATCGGGTGGCCGAGCGCGATGGCGCCGCCCTGCACATTCACCTTTTCATGCGGGATGCCGAGCTCCTGCATCCAGGCCATGGGGATCGAGGCGAAGGCCTCGTTGCACTCGAACAGGTCGATATCCTCTATCCGCATCCCGGATTTTTTCAACGCGTATTGCGTGGCGGGGATCGGGCCGGTAAGCATCCAGATCGGGTTAGCGGCGCGCACGGAGATATGGTGGATGCGGGCGCGCGGCTTGAGGCTATGTTCCCGCATGGCGCGTTCGGACGCGATCAGCAGAGCTGCCGCCGCGTCGCAATTCTGGCTGGATATCCCGGCAGTGATGAAGCCGTCCTCGCGCACCGGCTTGAGTGATGCCAGCCCTTCCAACGTTGAGTTGGGACGCACCGTCTCGTCCTGCGCGAAATCGCCGATGGGGGAAATCTCGTGCGCGAACCAGCCGTTATCGAGGGCGGTCTGCGCGCGTCGGTGCGAGGCCAGGGCAAAAATCTCCATGGCCTCGCGTGAGATGTTCCATTTCCGGGCGATCATCTCGGCGGATTTGATCTGGTCCACCTCTTCGTCGCCATAGCGGGCGAGCCAGCCAGGCGAGGTGTGGAACGGGCTGTCGAAGCCATAGGCCTTGCCGGCGGTCATGGCGGCCATGATCGGAATCTGGTTCATCGCCTGGCTGCCGCCGGCCACCACCAAATCCTGCGTGCCGCTCATCACGCCTTGCGCGGCGAAATGCACGGCCTGCTGGGAGGAGCCGCATTGCCGGTCGATAGTGACGCCGGGCACTTCCTCCGGCAGCCCCGCCACCAGCCAGGCGGTACGGCTGATATCGCCCGCCTGGCCGCCGATGGTCTCCGTGCAGCCCCATACCACATCCTCCACGGCCGCCGGGTCGATGCCGGTGCGCGCGATCAGCGCCTTGATCGGGTGCGCCGCGAGGTCGGCCGGGTGCATGGCGGCGAGCGCGCCTTTCTTGCGGCCGACGGGCGTGCGGAGGGCGTCGATGATGTAGGCTTCAGGCATTGGTTTTTCCTCAAGAAAGAACTTCTTTTTTGAAAAAAGAAGCAAAAAACTTTTTGACACGGGGGGCATCGGCTTTTGAGGCGACACGGGCACCGGGCGCAGAAGTTTTTTGCGGCGCTTTTTTTCAAAAAAGCGACCGCTTGCTTTGCCTAGAACTTCGCCGCCTGGCCCTTGTCTTGAACAAACGCGTCGCGCGCCTTCTGGCTATCCTCATGCATATACATCTCCAGCGTAAACCCTTGCTCGATTCGGTAATGGTCGGACGGATTGGGCGTCTCGATGAGATTGAGCGCCTGCTTGGCGATCACCAAAGCCGGGCGGCTTTTGCTGGCGATGATCTCGCAAAACGCCAACGCGGCATACCGCAACTCGGCGAGCGGCACGATTTTTTCGATCGAGCCATGGCGGTACAGATCTTCCACGGGAATGCGCCCGCCGGTGAAGAAATTTGCGCGCACTTTCTGCACCGGCAGCATGCGGGCGAGGAAGGCAGCACCTCCCATCGCGCCGCGGTCAATTTCGGGAAGCGAGAAATACGCGCCCTCGGCGGCGATGAGCGCGTCACACGCGCCCGCGATATTCACGCCGCCGCCGATCACGAAGCCATGCAGCGCGCCCACGACCGGCAACGCGCAATCGCGGATTGCCTTGAAGGTGAGGTAGTTGTCCTTGTTCAGCCGGGTGATGCGCTCTGGATGAGCTTGCATCTCCTTGATGTCGACGCCGCCGCAGAAGCCGCGCCCTTCCGCGCGGATCAGCACGCAGCGTATGTCTTCATCCGCGCCGGCGCGCTGGATCAGCCCGGGCAACGATGCCCAGCCTTCAGTGTCGAATGCATTGACCGGCGGATGGTCAAACAGGATCTCCGCCACTCTGCCATGTATGCTGTAGATGATTGGCATTTCCTTGCCCCCCTCAGGCCGCGTTTGCCGTGGCGACGCCGCCGCGCAGCGCCGCGAGCCGGGCCTCGGCTTCGTTGATGAGACGGTCCACCAGTTCCTGGCAGCTTGGAATTTCGTCGATCCGCCCGCCGACCACGCCGGTCGCCATGACGCCGTGCTCCAGATCGCCATGCACCGCGGCCTTTTGGATCAGCATCGGCATGGTCGCGGCCATGATCGCCTGCTTGAGCGGCATTGCGCCATGCGCGGTCATGTTGCGCGCCGCGCGCAGCATGCCGAGCCAGCTCTGGCCGGTCTGCATGCGCATTTCATTGCCGGCCTCCAAAGCGCGCAGCCACAAGCCGATTTCGCCGGAACGCTCGATTTTGTTGAGCAATTTCGTGCGTATCATGCGCTGGGGAATGCCATCGAGCTTGGTCGTTACGATGATGTCGTCCGTGCCCGCCTTGAGATAGGCGGCCTTGGTTGCCTCCGGCACCGGGCTCTCCCTGGTCAGCAAAAAACGCGTCCCCATGGCGATGCCGACGGCGCCATAGGCCAGCGCCGCCGCCAAGCCGCGCCCGTCGGCAAAGCCGCCGCTGGCAATCACGGGGATTTTGACCGCATCGAGCACCTGCGGCAGTAGCACGGTGGTGGGCACGGAGCCGGTATGGCCGCCGCCCTCCCCGCCTTGCACGTTCACCATATCCACGCCGAGTTTCTGCATGGACACGGCATGCTTGACCGCACCCACGGTCGGAACGCAGAGAATACCCGCCGTTTTGAAGCGGCCGATCATGTTGGCATCCGGTCCGCGGCCGAAGCTGACCGCGCGGATCTGTTCCTTATTGGCGATGATCAGTTCGACTATCTCGGCGGCCCCCGGCTGGAAGGAATGAAAATTGACGCCGAAGGGCTTGGCCGTGCCGCGCCGCACTTCGAGGATTTTCGTTCGCGCCTCTTCGGGCGACATCACCGCGGCGCCCAAAAATCCAAATGCCCCGGCCTCGGTTGAAGCAATAACCAGCGGCGGTTCTGCGACCCAGCCCATAGCGGTCTGGATGATCGGCCAGCGGCAACCCAGCCGCTCGGTCATGAGGGTCCGCAACGCGCCGCTCATGCTTTATCGGCCTGCTGCTTGTTCGCGGCGGCCATCGACTTCGCATCCATGCCGCCGAGGCTGTTGGTGGAGACCAGGTCACTCTGCGCATGCGCGAAGTGGTGCATGTGGAAATGCGCGTCCGTGGCGGTGCGCTTGCCGCGCAGATCCTCGACATGGTTGAGCGCCTGCTTGGTCAGCCAGTTGCCCAGGCGCGGGCGGGACGCCAGTTCCAGCGCCATGGCTTTCACGTCCTCATCGAGTTTTTCACGCGAGGAAAGCCGGTTGACCATGCCGAAATTATGGGCGCGTGGCGCGGGCATGCGTTCGCCCAGCATGATGAATTCCTTGGCGACGCGCGGCGGCAGTTCGAAGCCATGCGCGAAATATTCCACCCCGGGGATGCCCATGCGATTGACCGGATCCTGGAAGAACGCATCCTCGGTGGCGATAATGAAGTCGCAAACCCAGGCCAGCATGAGCCCGCCGGCGACACATGCGCCCTGCACCGCGGCGATGGTCGGCTTGGGGATGTCGCGCCAGCGCCGGCACATGCCGATGTAAATCTCGTGCTCGCGAACATAGAGCAACTCCGCGCCCGGCTTGTTGGTGTGGCCGGGCAAGAGCAGGCGGCGGTCGAACTCCTTGTGCAGGTCTCGCCCAGGTGTGCCGATATCATGCCCGGCCGAGAAGTGTTTGCCGGCCCCTTTGAGCACGATGACGGCGATATGATCGTCATCCACCGCCTGCTTGAAGGCCGCGTCGAGCGCGTAGGTCATCTGGCTGTTCTGCGCGTTGTTGAATTTTGGGCGGTCCATGATGATGTAGGCAACGGGTCCGTCGATCTCGTAACGCACTGGCGTTTCGGTCTCATAGACGATCTCGACCTGTTTAGGTTCGACGAAGCTGTTCAATTCCATGTCTCTGCGCCTTGGTTTCCTGGTGACCCTGGTGCCTGTGCCTAATGGTCAGGGTATTGTCTTCGCGTATTTATCTGATATTCAATTTCCGTACACACCCATCGTGTTGTCCGTTACTTGACATTTTGCGTAGTCTTTGGCAATCGCATTCTTAAACAACACGCCAGGGGATCGGAATTTTGGCAGCTCAGACACAGCCCACCGGAGTGCCTGGGCGACTGGCGCTGGATCACCTGACCGCGGTGGACACCACGCCCTCTCAGCTCGTTACGCTGGCCCGGGCGTTGGGCTGCGACGGCGTGTGCCTGTTCATGGAACCCATGGCGGTGCTGCCGCTGATGCCACAATTCGCGCTCTATGGCATGACTCATGAAGCCCGCGAGACAAAAGCGCATATCGAAGCTCTTGGGGTGGCGCTGGACGTCGTCTATCCTTTTACCCTGGCCGGGCGTCGCGACGTGAGGGAATTCCGCCAGGCGTTTGAGACCGCCGCCTGGCTCGGCGCGGGCGCGGTGAATGTTTTGTTGTATGACCGCGATCCGCTGCGCCGGTTCGATCATTTTGCCGCGTTCTGCGCTTTGGCGCGGGAATACGGGCTGGAGACATTGGTGGAGTTTTATCCGCCCTCGCAGTGCCCCTCGCTCGCGGCCGCCCTGGAGATTGTCATGCAGGTCAACATGCCAGGCCAAGTGGGCGTGAATGTGGACCTGCTGCATCTGATGCGCTCGGGCGGCACCTTGACGGAACTGGCCGCAGCGCCGGCAGGTTGGGTGCGCTATGGCCAGTATTGCGATGGCGCTGCCACATGCGATCAGAAGTCGCTGGAGATCGAAGCCTCCTCGCAGCGCCGCCTGCCGGGGGAGGGCGTCTTCGACCTGGCGGGATTTACCTCCGCCCTGCCGCCTGGTCTATGCGTGAGCGTGGAATTGCCGCGCAATGATGCGGTGCTCGGCGGCGTGCCGCGGATGGACCGCGCAAGGCGCGCCGTGGAGGGCGTGCGGCGGTTGTGGAGTGGCGAGCCGATAAACGAAATTTCGTGGAGATAACGTCAAATGTTACCCAAAATTACCCTTAAAAACACCGATCTTGTGGTCAGCGCGCTCTGCTATGGCACCAATATGCTAGGCACCGTCTATGATCAGGCAGCGTCAGACGCGCTGCTTGATCAGTTTGCCGCGGCGGGCGGTAATTTTATCGACACCGCGCGCTCCTATGGCGACTGGATTCCCGACGCGCCGTCCGGTGCCTCCGAGCGCGCCATCGGCACCTGGCTGAAAGGCAGGAAACGCTCGGATTTCGTCATCGCCACCAAAGGCGGGTTCTTCGATATGCGCAAGGGCGACTGGCGCCCGCGCGTCACGGCCGAGGATATCGCCATCGATATCGGGGAGAGCCTGGCGCATCTTGGCATCGCCAGCATCGATTTGTACTGGCTGCACAGCGACAACCCGCAGGTCCCGGTTGGCCCGGTCATCGACGCGCTGATCGCGCACCAAAAGGCCGGCAATATCCGTTATTTTGGCGCCTCCAATTGGAGCCCGGCGCGCATCGAGGAGGCGCAGGCCTATGCCGCCTCCATCGGCCATCCGGGTTTCGCCGCTGTTCAGCCCTTCTGGGGCCTGGCCGTGCCCAACCCTGAAGGTGCCGCGGCCGCCGGCTATGGGTTCTATTATGCCGACGGCTTGCAGGCGCTGCACGCATCAGGGCTCACAATGATCCCCTATTCGGGCCAAAGCCGCGGCTTTTTCAGCAAACTCGCCGAGGGAGAGGCGGGGATGCGTGAAGATGTAAAGGCGATGTTCCTGAACGACACCAACCGCGCCCGATTCGCCGTGGTGAGGGACCTGACGGCACGGCATGGCGTCTCCATCAATGAGATTGTGCTGTCCTACTTGACCAGCCAGAAACTGCAAACCATTCCCATTATCGGCGCCTTCCGCGCGGACCAGCTGGAGGAGACCGTCAAAGCGGTGACGCTCACGCTTTCCGCGGACGAGTTAAAAGCGCTCGAAGTTATGGCCTGAGGGCGTGGAAACCTATCGCGAAATCTGCAACCAGCTCGCCCGCTTCGCGCGGGCGCTGGACAGTCGCGATTGGGACGCGGTGCCAGGGATATTCGCTGCGGATATCACCTTCGACTATGGCGAGGGCGTGCAGGCCGGACTAAACGCATTGCTGGCCCAGTTCCGAAAATATCTGGATGTCTGCGGTCCAACGCAGCACCTAATCGGAAGTATCTTGTTGCGGCAGGAGGGCACGCGGCCGATCAGCCAGGCTTATGTGCAAGCACGGCATCAGGGGGCGGGGGAAAAGCGTCATCTCACTTTCGATTCCCATGGTGATTACATCGACTATTGGGCGCAGTGCAAAGGTACCTGGCTGATCGTGCGGCGCGACGTGCGCTGGCTCATGCATATCGGTTACCCGGAGGTGATCGGGTTCGGCTGATCGGCAAGGCGGGCCAAGGCAAGTAGAAAGAACTTCTTTTTGTGAACAAAAAGAAGCAAAAAAACTTTATTAGTTTAGGTGCCGGGCGGTATCAGCACCGCGCGAAGCGGAGCAAATAAGTTTTTTGGTTCTTGCGTCCCCATGGCGTAGCGGCGACGCTGCGAACTCTGAATCGGGCCGCCATGAAAGGTTCAAAAAAGAACTTCTTGCTTTTATTTAGGTTCACTCGCGCCGCGGACAAAGTCGATGCTGGTTGCGGCGTCACTGCGCAGGCGGCTGGCGCCGAGCAGGCCTGCCCAATAGCTCTCAGAGCCATCGGCCAGGCGCCATTCATACAGCCGGCGCGTGTAGAGTTGCAGCCTGTATTCCTCGCTGATGCCGATCGCGCCATGCACGGCATGGGCGATACTGGTGATCACCGGCACGGCGGAACTTGCCACTTGCTTTGCGGTGGCGGCAGCGTCCCGTAACGGTGGCAGGCCGGCGGCGCAGCCAAGCCTGCCTGCCATGCGCGCCAGCACGGCGTGCTCGGCCATCACCGCCAATTGCTGTTGTACCGCCTGCTGTTTGCCGATGGGCTTGCCGAACTGCACGCGTTCGTTGGCGTAGGCAATGGTGATCTCCAGCGCCTTGCCCGCAATGCCGGCAATTTCGGCGGCGCGCAGCACTGCGCCTAACGCGCGCAAGGCGCCATTTGGCAGCTCCAGCTTCGCGAGAACATCCGGTTCATGCGCCCAGGTGAGAGATGCCGTGCGGCTGGCATGCAGCTTGGCGGGGTGCAGCACATCCGTGCCGAGCCTCGTAAGAATGACCTGGCCATTCAGCTCCACCAGCGCGTATTGCGCCAACGCCGCGAAAGGCAGGGGTCCTGTCCGGCTCGCGGCGGCGGTGGCGAGCAAAATGGGGCCGGGCGGGACGTCGTGCCCGGCTTTGGCAAGCAGGGCGCGCGCCGCCATGGTCTGCGCCACCGGCACGGGCACCAGCCAGGCGCCCAGCGCTTCGATCAGCGGCGCGGCATCGCCCAGCGCAATACCGGCGCCACCCGCCGATTCGGGCACCAGCAGGTCGAGAAAGCCGGATTCTTCCAGCGTTGCCCACAGTGCGCCGGCGGACCCACCGGCCTCGATGGCGCGGACCACTTCCAGCGGTGATGCGTCATCCAGCATACGTTCAAAACTTTGGAGGAGGTCAAAATCTTCCATGTCAGCGCAGCCCCAGGCCGCGGGCGATGATGCCACGCAGGATTTCCCGTGTACCACCGCGCAGCGAGTAGCTGGGCGCGATGCGGCTGACGAATTGCAGCGTGCGGTAGAATTGGGCATCCACCGCCTCATCCGGGTGGCTGCCGAGATCATCGGCGATCAGTGTGGGCACTGATTGCTCAAAGCTGGTGCCGAGATCCTTGCTCAGCGAGGCCTCGATCACCGGACTTTCCCCCGCCGCCAGCCGGGCGGTGACGGAAATGGAGAGGCTGCGCAGGACCGTCAGCTGGGCCGTGAACTGTCCGGCCAGCGTCGCCGCGGCACCGCGCAGCCGGCCGTTCGCACGCAGATGCGCAATCCATTCATCGATCAAGACCACGGCGGAATAAATCCGCTCCGGTCCACTGCGCTCGAAGGCCAGCTCGGCCGTAACCTGATGCCAGCCGCCGCCCTCCTGGCCAACCAAGGCATCCTCGCCCAACGCGACATTATCGAAAAAAATCTCGGCGAACTCGGCGGTGCCGGTGAGGTCAATGATCGGCCGCACGGTCACGCCAGGCGCGCGCAGCGGGACGAGAAATTGCGAGAGCCCGGCCTGGCGGTCGGCACTGGTGCCGGAACTGCGCACCAGCGCGATCATATAGTCGGCATCCAGCGCCGTCGTGGTCCAGATTTTCTGTCCGTTCAGCCGCCAGCCCGTTGCGGTGCGTTCGGCGCGTGAGCGCACGCTGGCCAGGTCGGAGCCGGAGCCGGGCTCGCTCATGCCGATGCAGAAAAACAGCTCGCCCTTGGCGATTTTGGGCAGGAAGAACTTGCGTTGGGCCTCGGTGCCGTAATTCAGCAGCAAGGGCGCGCTTTGGCGGTCGGCAATCCAGTGAGCGGCTACCGGGGCGCCCACGGCCAGCAGCTCCTCGACCACCACGAAGCGGGCGAACGGGCCATAACCGCCGCCGCCATATTCCCTGGGCAGGCTGAGCCCAAGCAGCCCGGCCCGGCCGAGGGAACGGCTGAAATCCGCGTCATAGCCGATCCAGGAGCGCACACGCTGTTCGGCGGAGCGTGACTTGACGGCTTGCGCGGCAAATTCCCGGACGAGGGGGCGCAGCGCCTCATCCGCGGGCGGAATGGCTGAGAGTTTTAGGCTATCGAACAATGGAAGCCACCATGGTGATTTGGCTTTATTATAGATTAGCGTAGAAGTTACGCAAGTAAATTACGAATATATTGGTTTATAGAAGTATTGGTCAGGAGCGAGAGAAGGAAAGGAACTTCTTTTTGTGAACAAAAAGAAGCAAAAAAACTTTATTTGTTTTGGGCCTCAGACCGTTCCAACACCGCGCGAAGCGGAGCAAAAAAGTTTTTTGGTTCTTTTTTTCAAAAAAGAACGTCTTGACTTCATTCATCCTTAAAGTCCGGTTTTCGTTTCTCCAGCATCGCGGCCACCGCCTCATGATGATCAGCGGTGTGATGCGCCAGACTCTGAAAGGCGGCGGAGAGTTCCAGCAACGAATCCAGACGCAGATGCTGGCCCTCGCGCAGCAACCGTTTGGTCATGCGCAGCGCCTGCGCCGGGTTGGCGGCGATGCGTGCCGCCATTTTCTGCGCCGCTTCCAGCAGGGCCTCGGGCGCGGCCAGCTCGGCCACCAGCCCCCATTCCAGCGCCTTGGCGGCATCGATCGCATCGCCGGTCAGCGCCATGATGCTGGCGCGCGGCAACCCGATGACGCGCGGCAGCAGCCAGGCCCCGCCATCGCCGGGAACGATGCCGAGTTTGACGAAACTTTCGGCGAAGACTGCGGTGGTGGAGGCGATGCGGATATCGGCCATGCAGGCAAGGTCCAGCCCAGCGCCGATGGCCGGGCCGTTGACCGCGGCGATGACCGGGATATCGAGATTATACAAAGCGGTGGGGATCGTTTGGATCCCGAGGCGATAGGATTCCCGCAATTGTGCCGGCGCGCCGCCGAATATGCCGGTTCGGTCGCGCATGTCCTTGACATTGCCGCCGGCGCAGAAGGCGGGGCCGGCGCCGGTGAGGATCAGCACTTTCACATGCGGATCGCGCGTGAGGCTGGCGCAAAGCTCGACGATTTCCCGCATATAGGAGGGTTCGGTCAGCGTGTTGCGCTGCGCCGGGCGGTTGAGCGTCGCGGTGACCACCGCGCCGTTTAGCTCGATCTTTAAAAATGGCTCCATCTGTTCCTCCCGGCGGTCTTCGCAGTCTTATGCACGGATGTTTTTGGGGCCGCAAATGCTACGCGGATCATTCCAATCAGATTCCAAATTGGATATAACCTATTTTCATTGAATAAAATAAGTACGCATTCTGATATAAGTTTAAACGGGGGAAGCATGCGCAGCCTGGACGGGAAGATCGCGATCATCACCGGCGGCGGCCAGGGCATTGGCCGCGGCACCGCACTGGAAATGGCCCGCGCCGGGGCGTCCCTGGTGCTCTCGGGCCGGACGCTGGAGAAGTTGAACCTGGTGGTGGCAGAGATCGAATCGCTGGGCGCGCGCGCCGTGGCCGTGCCGGCCGATGTGAACGAGTCTGATGATCTCGCTTGTATCGTGGAAGCCGCGCTGACGGGGTTCGGTGGCATCGATATTCTGGTGAATAACGCTCAGGAATCGCCGCTCGGCCAGTTGCTGGATGTGACGGACGCGGCGTTTTTGCGCGGCTTCAGCAGCGGGCCGCTTGCCAGCTTCCGCATGATGAAACTGTGCCACCCGCACATGAAGGCCCGCGGTGGCGGATCCATCGTGAATATGTGCACCTCCGCCGCGGTGCGTTGGGATATGTCCGGCTATGGCGCCTATGGCGCGGTGAAAAACGCTATCCGTGTGCTCAGCCGGGCTGCGGCCTGCGAATGGGGCAAGGATAATATCCGGGTGAACACCGTGGCCCCGCACGCGCTCTCGCCGGGGCTGAAGGGCTGGATGGCGGCGCGTCCGGAGGAGGCGGCGGAATTCGTGAAAACCATTCCGCTTGGCCGGGTAGGCGATTGCGAGACGGATATTGGCGCGGCGATCGTGCAACTGGTGGGGCCGGGCATGGTGTATCTCAGCGGCGCCACGCTGCCGCTGGATGGCGGGCAGGCGAATTTTGACTAGGCTGCGCGCCGCCGGTTCAGGCGGCACATAGGCCGCATGCCGATACGCTCACTGCCCGATACGGGTATAGCAGACCGTGAGCCTGGGCCGGCTCACGCGGCGTCCTGCAGCCATTGATTCCGACCGAGGATCATGTCGGCGGCTTTTTCGGCGGTCATCATGACCGGCACGTTAGTGTTGCCGCCCGGTACGCGCGGCATGACCGAGGCATCCACCACCCGCAGGCCCTCCAGCCCATGCACGCGCAATTGCGGGTCCACCACGGCCAGCGCATCGTGCCCCATCCGGCAAGTGCCGGTGGTGTGGATGTCCGGTGCCGCGCTGGCGCGCAGATATGCGTCCAGCTCGGCATCGCTTTGCACGGCCGCGCCAGGGGCGAGCTCCACGCCGCGCAAATCGTCGAACGGGGCTTGCGCGAAAATGTTGCGCGCGGCGCGGATGGCGGCACGGCCGAGCGCCATGTCGCCTGCCGTGGCCAGGATGTTGGGGTCGATGGCGGGCATGACCATCGGGTCGGGCGAAGCGAGGCGGATCTGCCCAACGCTCTCAGGCCGAAGCAGGTCGATATGCGCGAAAAACCCGTGCTGCATGCTCAGTTTGGCGCCCATGGCCTCATACAGCGCCATGGCGAAATGGATTTTGATGTCCGGATTCTCCGAGCCGGGCAGCAGACGAAGATAGGCGACCGCCTCCATGGGCGGCTGCGCCAGCATGCCGCGGCGCAAAAAAATGAATTTTGCGGACTCGCGCGCGGCGATCAGCGGGTTGAAGAAATTATACAGCGAAAGCGGCTTGAGCGATTTGTGCTTCACCGTCACCGCCACGTGGTCGCGGTAATTCTGGCCGACGCCGGGGAGGTTGCGCAGCACCGCAATCCCCTGCGCGCGGAGCTGTGGTGCTTCGCCCACGCCGGAGAGCATGAGAATATGCGGTGAGTGGATCGCGCCGGCGGAGAGGATCACCTCACGCTTTGCGTGGCGCTGGGTCCTTTGTCCGGCTTTCAGGAATTCCACGCCGCTGGCCCGCTTGCCCTGGAACAGGATGCGCGTGGTGTGGGCGCCGGTGATGACGGTGAGGTTGGGACGGTTGCGCGCCGGGGTGAGGTAGCTATAGGCCGCGCTGTAGCGCCGCCCGGATGAAGCGGTGACATCCGTCGGGCCGACGCCTTCGCGCGTGGCGCCGTTCATGTCCTCGTTATGCGCCAGCCCAGCGCTGAGCGCGGCCGCGTGGAAGGCGCGGGCGAAGGGGTGGCGGATGCCCGGACGGCTGATGCGCACCGGCCCGCCGGTGGCATGAAACGCATTGGCGCCGCCGCCATAATCCTCGAGCTTCTTGAAATAGGGCAGCACTTCGGCATAGGACCAGCCCTCATTGCCGAGTTGGCGCCAGCCATCGTAATCGGCTGGCGATCCGCGATCATAGACCATGCCGTTGATGGAGGAGGAGCCGCCCAGCACTTTGCCGCGTGGCGTGTAGGCGACGCGGTCATTGGCATGGATCTGGGGGGTGGTGGCATGCAGCCAGCTGAACCAGCCGCGATACATGATCGGCAGCAGCCCGCCGGGGGCACGGATGAAGATGGATTTATCCTCGCCCCCGGCTTCGAGCAGCAGCACGCGGTTTTGCGGCGCCTCCGATAACCGGTTGGCGAGCACGCAGCCGGCGGAGCCGGCGCCGATGATGATGAAGTCGTAACTATCCTGGCCGTCCATGCGGCATGGTCTCCCGGTTTTGATTGCCGATGATACCGTTCGGCACGGCAGTCAGGTGAAGGATCAAGAAGTTACTTTTTTGAAAAAAGTAACCAAAAAACCTTTTTTTGTTCCGCTTCGCGCGGTGGTGAAACATCCCGGCACTGAAACTAACAAAGTTTTTTCTTCCGATTTGGTCATCCGGCCCGCGCGGCGATCTGATGGTAGGCGCGGCCATGATAGACCAGGCCGGCGCCGGAGTTGCTCAGATGGATCGCCTGAACGGCGCAGAAGAACACCGTGTGGGTGCCGACATCGAGAGCCTGGCTCACGATGCAATCGAGCCCGGCCGCGGCACGCTCCAGAACCGGGGCGCCGGTGGCCAGGCGCAGCCATTTCGCCAGGGCAAAGCGTTGCGGCATTGGCAGGTTGCCCTGGCCGGCGAAGATCGGGGAAAGCTCCTCATGCTCGGGTGCCAGGACGTTGACGCAGATGATGCCGGCAGTTTTGAAAGTATCATATTGCCGGCTGGACCGGTTGATGCAGACGACCAAGGTCGCGGGGTCATCGGTGACCGAACACACAGCCGATACGGTAATGCCGGTATCACCGGCTGGGCCGCTGGTGGTGATGATGTTCACAGCGGCACCCATGCGGGCCATGGCTTCGCGGTAGCGTGTGCGTTCGGTGGCCTTGCCGCTCATACGCTGGTCCGTTTCCTGAAAGAATGAACTGATACGTGCCGCAACTTTTATGCGCGCAATAACTGCCTTGCTTGTTCACCAAGCGTGGGCACGGATTGCGTGCGCAGGAATTCGATGCGCCCCAATGTGACCATTTCGGTCATTTCAGGCTGCGAGGACACCCAGAATTCGCCAGCCGCCATTTTTTCGAGAAAGATCTTCGCGCCTTCCGACAGATCCATGCCGTAGGCGGCCATCATCTCGCGCATCACTTTGCGGTGGTGGCTGGCGGCGTGCGGCTCGCCGGCGCCTGCCGCTTCGTCGAAGATGCTGGTCTTGATCATGCCCGGGATGATGGAGCTGACATGGATCGGCGCCTTCGCCAGCTCCATCTCCAGAAAGAGACATTCGCTGAAGGCCTGCACGGCGTGTTTGGTGATGATGTAGGCGGTTTGCGTCGGCATGACGGATAGGCCGCCGATCGAGGAGAGGTTGCCGATCCAGGCCTCTTTGCCGGATTTGAGCATATACGGCACGAAGGCGCGTACGCCATGCACGACGCCGTGGATATTAATGTTGAGCGTCGCCTCCCAACGGGCAGCGGGAATTTCCCAAACATAGCCCAGCGTCTCGATGCCGGCATTGTTGATCAGCAGCCGCACGTCACCGAAACGGTCGTGGACCAGGGCGGCGAGGCGGTCCAGCTCCTCGGGCTTGGCGACATCCACGATTTGCGCCTCGGCTTTGCCGCCATTCGCGCGAATCTCTCCCGCCACCGACTGGGCACGAGGTTCGGAAATATCGCTCACCACCACCGTCATGCCAAGTTCGCCAGCCCGCCGGGCCAGGCCCGCGCCGATGCCCGAGCCGGCGCCGGTGATGACGGCGACGCCGCCGGAGAAGACTTCGAAATCCTGGGCCATGTTCAACTCCGCTCGCTGGTTTTGGTTCTACCTTCCGCGGCCGCACCGCAAGCGGTAAGGTGCCACGGCGCGTTTCAGCTTTCATACCTGCGCCGTTGGGCATTGTTTTACTGCCACCCCAGACCGAATACAAGATGAACGCGTTCTAATAAGGTAAAATTTCTACGCAAATAAATATATTTAAGGCTCTTGTTTGCCGGTTTACTGTGAGACAAGGTAGCGTGTGACCGGCCAGTCACGCGCCGGCCGGGGGATAAGGAAAGAGGTGATGGCATATCAATGCAGGCGGCTGGAGGGCAAGGTGGCCATTGTCGCCGGTGCCAGTTCCGGGATCGGCCGTATTACCGCGCTGCGTCTAGCCGCGGAAGGTGCGGCTGTGTTGATCGCGGCACCGGCGCGGGAGGCGGCGCGGCTGGCGGCGGTGGCCGAGCTGATCTGCGAAGCCGGCGGCATCGGCGCCGCCCAGGCTTTCGAGGCGGAGGAGGATGCTTCCGCCGCCGCCCTGGTGCAACGCGCCATGGATGAATTTGGCGGGCTCGATGCGGTGAATTCGAATTTCGCCGATCTCGGCGTGATCCATCATGACAGCGATGCCGTTCAGGTCGCTGACGAGGTGTTCGATCGGACGATCGAAGTTAATCTGAAAGGCATGCTGCGGCTGACGCGCCATGCCATCCCCAAGCTGCTGCTGCGCGGCGGTGGCGCGATGATCTACACCTCCTCCACTGCCGCCATCGCTGGCGAGCCGGAGCGCCCTTGTTACGCGATGAGCAAGGCCGGCATCAACGCGCTGGCGCGGCATGTGGCGTCGCGCTGGGGCGTGTTCAACATTCGGGCCAACGCCATCATGCCCGGTTTTATCGTCACCGACGAAAACCGGCCGCAGATCCCGCCCGATTTTCTGGACGCCGCGCTGCTGCAAAGCCGTGCCCAGCGGCACGGCAGACCGGAGGATATCGCTGCCATGGTCGCCTTGCTGGTCTCCGCCGATGGCGAGTGGATCAACGGTCAGACCATTGCCGTGGATGGCGGCTCGGTACTGCATTGAAACTGTCTTGCGGGCGCGCGAAGGAAAACATGATGATCAAGCCCCCGGTTTGTTCCGGCACGATGCTTTAGATGGAGGGTTTTGAACCGACGATGGGTCATTCAAACGTGTTGGTAACCGGCGCGTTCGGTAATCTGGGCCAGAGGGTGCTGGCGGAACTTAAGGCCCGCGGTCACCAGGTGACAGCGATGGATTTGGACTCACCCGCCAACAGAAAAGCGGCGGATCGCGCCAAAGGCCGTTTTGACAAGGTGGTCTGGGGTGATATCCGCCACGCGGCTTGGCCCGAGATGCTGCAAGGCCAACAGGCCGTGATCCATTTGGCCGCCATTCTGCCACCCGTCTCGGAAAGGCTGCCAGCGCTGGCCAAGGCAGTTAACCTTGACGCTACGCTGCGGCTGATTAAGGCGATGGAACGCCAGGCCCAGCCGGCACAATTGGTATTTCCATCCTCTGTCACCGTGTTTGGCTACCCGACCGGCAAAGCGCTTAAGCGGGTGGAGGATGAAACCCGGCCCAGCGATAATTATACAAGCCATAAACTTGCGGTGGAGCAGCGGCTTGCTGGATCAACCATACCCTGGAGCGTGCTGCGCATTGGCGTTTCGGTGGACGGACATATCCCCAAGACGGAAAAGGCAATGACCCAGCGCCTGTTTTCGACCAGACCCGACAACCCGGTGGAATATGTGCACCCCGCGGATGTGGCGCTGGCGGCGGTCAATGCCTTGAATAACCCCGAAGCATTGGGTCGGATATGGCTGATTGGCGGTGGCCCGTCATGCCGTGTCACGCAGTATGATTTGCTCTCCGCCCCGCTCGGCGCCATGGGCGTCTATTTGCCGAAAGACATGCTTGGAAGCGGCGCGTTTTATACGCATTGGATGGACACGGAAGACAGCGAGCGCGTGCTGCGCTTCCAACGCCATAGTTTCGCGGAATTCCGCCAGGAGCTCGGCAACACCATCGGCCGGTGGCGTTTTCTGGCGCGCCCATGGCGCCGCTGATCCGTTGGGGATTACGCCGGTCATTGAAAGGCGGCTAGATCGAAAGAAGTTCTTTTTTCAGTCCAACGGCTGAACGCTCGCCTGAGGACCGCTTTCGGTCAGTACGCCATCCAGGATTAGCCGAGGCGTGTGCTGCGTTTTCGATATGCGCCAGCCATCCGGCGTGCGGGTATATTCGTCGTGATAAAACCCGCTCATGACGCGGAATTTGCGGGTGCGCGGATCGTAGGTGGTAAAGCCCAGGCTCCAGCGAGCGTGTGCGTGTTCGGCGTTCTGCACCTCGATCTCGGCATTATGCATCTGGTGGACATCGATGATCGGGCTGCCGACGGCGATTTGCGTGAAAATATCGATCAGCCCATCGACAGAGAATTCTCCCATCGGCGCGTAATCGATTTTGGCATC